>OCTA010000093.1_pt1 | contig 82752 bp, 59 predicted proteins | sample 1538991 | NCBI WGS metagenome assembly OCTA01 (sample SAMEA3539302, study PRJEB22396) | soil metagenome | biome: tundra; feature: field; material: soil | place: USA | collected 2010-05 | depth 0.15 m
TTTACGAGCCCAAGCATCCGCTGGCGTATAGCCTGTGACCGATTGAAAGGGCAACCAACTCACTCCCACCTTTCACCCTTCGCAAGGCATCGTTCAAATTAGCAACACTACGTGCGATCCCGAAAACCATGAACCCATGAGGTGAACACTCATACAGCCAATTAGGTCGTTTAGCTGATGATGCGCCGGCAACTGCGTCCCTGCGAGGGGAGGTGGAGAGCAGCCGGAGAGCAAGGTGAGCAGTCCGTAACGAAGGTGAAGCCCACCAAATGAGCCCCGAAAACTATAATCCCGTGAAGCCGAGCCTATGTAGTGATGGCGAAGGTTATCAGGGCCGGTGGAGCTCGATCAGCCTGGCAAGCGCCGCGATGACCTCGCGGGCGCCCATTCGGCGGCTGGCCGCGATCGCGAGGCAGTAATGGCTGTATTCGTCTATGATCGTCAGGAACTTCACCGTGTTGCCGCCCTGGGTGGTGTCGAAGACCACGTCGACGCACCAGACATCGTTGACTGCGACCGCTTTCAGCTTCGCATCGAGCCGCAACGGCACTTTGGGGCGCCGTGCCGGCCCTTTGACGCCGAGGCCCTGGTCACGGCGCATGCGCTGCACTGTGCGCAGGTTGCAGCAGAGGCCCTGCCGACGCAGCATTTCATGGGCTCGGCGGTAGCTATACCGAGGATGGCGTAACGCCAGGGCGGCTATCGCCTCCCCGATCTGCACCGTCCGCGGCTTCGGCGGCCGCGACACGTAGGCCCAACTGGAGCGCGCCAACCCAAGATAACGGCACGCCTGACGCTGCGAACACATGCCCGCCGCTACCACGCCCTGGGCGGCGTGGCGCTTCTGCGACGAGCTTACCATTTTTTTGAGTTCACCTCTTTCAGCACCTGGATGTTCAAGACCTGGTCGGCGACGATCCGCTTCAAGCGGGCATTCTCGTCCCTGAGGGCCTTCAACTCCTTCACCTCGTCGATCTCCATGGCGCCGTACTGCTGCTTCCAGCGCTGGAGTGTCGCTTCGCTGATGTTCACTTCGCGGGACACGGCCTGCGCCGACTCCCCGCCGTCGATCCGGCGCAGTATCGCTACGATCTGCTCCGGCGTGTGCTTCTTTCCTTTTGGCATCTGGGTTCCTTTCTTGGAGCCCAGACTCTCATTCGCAATGGCTCAGTTCTGGTACGTCAGGTCAATTCTCCCGCCCAATGCATGGGTGCCCGCAAGGCCGTGGTAAGTGGAAATCCGGAATATGCCCATGTCTCAACCAGCTACGTCGAGCGCCACAACCTAACCATCCGTATGGGCAATCGGCGCTTCACTCGCCTGACGAATGCCTTTTCCAAGAAGGTCGAGAATCATGAGCACATGCTAGCCCTGTTCTTCTGCTACTACAATTTCTGCCGAATCCACCAGTCATTGCGCGTGACCCCCGCGATGGAGTCAGGAATTTCAAGCCGCGTTTGGGGCTTGGAAGACATTGTTGGTCTGCTAGAAAGCGACCTTGAGAAAGCCGCCTGAAAATCCCGACGGAAATTTATGGGCAAAAAAAACCCGGGATTCATCATCAGCAGCACGGTTAAGAACTACTGACGCTAGGAATGGCCCCGGGACAGTGAGCAAACTATCGCCCCCCTTTGAATAAAAGTAAAGAGGATTACGCCCTAATCAGAAAGGCTCTTTCAGGGGCGCGTTTTGAGTCACACCGGAATTTGGCCGGCGATTCCGATGACCTGATATTTGTTAGGTATCAGTGGCACGCCGCTCTTTGTGAGCATTTTTATACGCCACTCCAAATTCTTGAGGTCGCATTAAGGAACAGCTTCAACGATGCGATGATGCCTATTTTCGGAACCGACTGGCTAACAGCCACACCGCAATGGCTGAGGAAGAATGAGCGAGACGATGTTTCAAAGTCTTACCAGTTTCTACAGGAACGCTCTCGGCCAATCACACAGGACAGAATGGTTCAGGAAATGAGCTTTGGCTTTTGGGTTAGCCTGCTGAATAGCGAATACGAAACCCTTTTCCACAAACTAGGGTCGAGGGTTTTCCCGGGGCTTCCTAAATCATCGCGCACCAGGTCGGTCGTATCCAATCGATTCAACATGATACGCCAATTAAGAAACCGGATTTTCCATTTCCGCAGGATCTGGAACCGCCCTGATTTAGAAAAAGACTATGACCAAATACTGGAGGCTATCGAGTGGGTCAATATGGACGCCCGGCGTCTTCTACTCCCGGGCGACTCAGTTACCAAATTTCTGCAAGTCTTAGGGACCAAGCCTTAAGGCGGGACTCCAAACTGACCCACTACCCAAAGCCGCTTGGCTGGGCATTGTGGGGCGTCCCGCCCCGCTCCCGGATCCCGCGGCGGACGCTCCCAGCGGGCCGTGACCGCTGCGCTCTAAGAAGACTGGAGAATCGGTCAGTTGCTCGGCGTCGCTTGGGGCGCTGCCGACTGCGTAACCGTCTGGTTGAATGAGGCGTTGCGCGTCACCGTCTGGCCGTTGGGCAGGGTGGTGGTCACCGTTCGCGTGCCTTTGCCGCCGACGACCGAGGTGTCGATGGTGCGGTCAATGGTCTTGCCGTTTGCCGTTGTGATGACCTGCGACTTGTCCCAGCTCCCGGGAGCGACCTTCGTGTCCGTGGACGTGAATGTGTCCTGCTTGCCGCTGGCGGTGGTGATGGTCCCCTTCTCCGAGATGGTGCCGGGCGCGGTGCGAACCGCGGTGCCCTGCCATGAAGTCGTCGCCCCGTTGGGCCTGGTCGCCGAGCCGTTGAAATTCGCAGTCTGCGTGGACTTGTTCCAGGTGCGCTGCGACTGCACCGTTCCGGTTCCGCCGGCGGCATTCGTCCAGGTGCCCTTCCTCTCCACGGTTCCGTTCGTTCGGGTGGTGACGGAAGACGTCGTGCCCGAGCCGCCTTTGCTCGTCGTATAGGTGCCGGTGCGGGTGGTGGTCGTGGTCTTGTCCTTGTCGTCCGAGGCGCGCGCCGGGATTGCGAGAACCAGGACGGAGCCCGCGATGATTGCCGAGGCAAACAGGCTGAAGAGGGGTAGGTTTTTCATGAGGGAAATGAATTGCTGATGATACGCGTGATTGCGGAATGAGACGCTAACCGTTCCCCCCCCGGTTACAAAATCCCTCGTATACGCTGCGTATTAGTACGAATTATTCGCGCAATATTTGGCCTTTCAGGAACTTGCGCCGCATCGATTCGCCCGATGGCGGCGGCCTTTCCCGCAGCGCTTGATGTCAGCGCATTCCCGGGGTGTCCGCGCACGGCGCTGCGCCTGATTCGTCCGCGCGGATGAAAAGGCACGCAACCGAAATCAACCGGCGTCGCCCGGGAACAGCCCGACGCTCGCCCCGACCCACAGGCGGCCCTTGTTGAAGTCTACGCCGTGCATCCCGCCCTTGGTGAGCCGGACCAGATTATTGAGGAGCCTCGGCCAGCCGCTTCCGTCGCCGGCCAGGATCAGGCGCACCTCGGCCTTCGACGGGCCATCGGGCGTCGCAAGGAGGGGCGCGTAGGCGACCTTCCGCTGCAGGAGCCACTCGCCCGGCTGGGCGATGGCGGCGATCCTCGCGGGCGTCGGGGAGAGGTCGACTCCCAGTCCGGCAAAGGAGTAGAGCGGCTTCAGCACATAGTTCTCCAGGTCGGCGGGAACCTCGCGAAGCTCGCTCACGAAATGGCACGGCGGCACGAACTCGCCGCGGAGGAAGGGCAGCGTGTGCTTGCTGACCCGGAAGTACCAGTTGGGATGGCCGGCCCATTCGACATCGAGGTCGTCGATGAAGCTGAATTGCATCGCCGGCCTCTTTCGCAGCAGTTCGTCAAAGATCACCCGGTTGTAGATGCGCCGTATCTGGATCTCGCGGCCGCCAACCTCGTGGAAGAGCCTCCTTCCGCGCTTGCGGACCTCGGTGACGCAGACGGGGCGGACGCCGAGCAGGTCCTCCGTGACCGCAAAATCGATGCGGGTCTTCTGCTCCTCGGGAGCGACCTCGAGGAGGACGGTCTCCGCGGGATCGCATTTGCCGATGATCGAGGTCCGGAGCGCGGCGAGGCACCCCTTCTCGTCCAGCCCGCCGAAGTAGCTCGTGAAATCGGGCGGAATCGCCGGGAAATGCCTCGCATAGCTTCGCGACAGGAGCGTCTGGAAGCACGCCACGGTGGGGAAGCCCTGCAGCTCAATGAGCTGCGGGGTCACGCGGCCCGCCGCGTCCGTCGCGAGCGCAAAGTCGATGCAGAGGAAATGGGGGAACGGCGTCTCCGCGGGCACGCTGAGTGCGGCCGGGACGGCGCGGGCGGCATGCGCGCGGAACCCCGGGGTGGCGAGTTGTGTGACGATGCCGGAGGCGGCGCGCACAAGGGCCGCAGCGGTGCCGGCGTCCAGGAAGAGCGGGGTCTCGGCGACGCGGAAGTCGGGGCCCCAGCGGTGCGCGGTCGCGAGCTCGTCGAGAAACGCAGCATACTGCTGCTCCGTGAACGCGGCGTTATAGCGCTGGCGGAGTTCGGGTATCATTCGGTAGACGGCCGTTCGAGGGCCGCGGCCTCGCGGTTCAGATCAGGAATGTTCCCCCGCGCATGACCTGCTCGTCGTCGAGCCAGATGTCGAAGTTCCGGCCCACGCAGTCGATGTGGGTCGTGCTCTTCCACGCCTGTCCGGTATATTCGCTGTAGGGGTGGCCGAATGCGATGTGGATCCCGGGGAGCTTCTCGTCCTGCAGGATGTTCCCGATGATGTGCCGGCACGCGATGTTGGTGCCGATCGCGAACTCGCCGACGCGGTCGCTGTTCTCGTCGGTCTGGGTGTAGGCCCTGAATTCCGCCAGAAGCTCCCTGTTCCCGCACGCGAGGCCCGCGATCCGGTTGTCCCTGATCTCGATCGTGAGCGGCGTGGCGGCCAGGTCGCCGTATTTCTCGCAGAGGTGGTCGCCGACGACGCCGTCGACGACGTAGCGGCCGTTGGAGTTGAATGGCGAGGTGAAGATCTCCCCGCCCGGGAGGTTGCCCCAGACCTCGGGGGTGATCAGGCCCGCTGTCTTGACCCAATTAAGCGAGGGGGAGAGCTCGGCGACATAGTCGGTGCCGGCCGCGGTGCGGCAGGTGACGCGCCTTGTCCGGCGGGCCTTCTCGATCAGCCTCTGGCTCAGGCGGTCGACCTCGACGAAGTCCGCGCGCATGCCCTCGAGCATGATCCGCTTGCTGATGTTGACCATGTGGCCGTGGCGGATGTGGTGGCGGCTCACGACATCCGTCATCTGCATCCGCGTGCGGAGTTCGCCGGCCTGGGTGACGGCGGCGTAGATGCTGACCTGCGAGCGGGCGAGATCGGCGAGGATCTCGGGAGGCATGTCGCGGTGGGGGCGCGGGCCGCTGTCCTCGAGCACGAAGACGGAGTAGTCGGCTCCCGTCTTCTCGATCTCGCTCCTCAGGGCCGCGCCGATCTCGGCGCTGGCCCGGTCGGTGATGAGCGTGATCCGCTCGTGCGCCTGGAGGCGCAGGCACACCCGGATGGCGTTGCGGGCGCCCGGGGTGAGCGCGGGATCGAAGGTCGCGGTGGGCGGAAGGTCGACTACTGGCATGAAAGGGCCGTAAGGCTGGAGATTCGGTGCGGGCCCCGACAATTCATTTCTTCAGTCCGGCGGTCGTCTCGGATATGATGTAGTCGACCACGGACTTGAGGTCGCCGGTGCGTTCCCAGACGGCCAGCTGGCGGTCGGCGCCGGTGCCGTGCTTCAGGATCTCGTGGACATAGCCCACCTCCTTGCGGCTCCCGAACTCGTCGATCTCGCGGTCGACGAACTCGAGCAGCTCGAGGATGAGCGCGTGCGTGTCCACCTCCTCCTGCTTGCCGAAGTCGATGAGCTTTCCGGAGATGCCGTAGCGCGAGGCGCGCCAGCGGTTCTCGTCGAGCAGGCGGCGCCGATAGCTGCGCCACGACATATTCTGCTTGAGGAGCTTGTGGAGCCTGGAGACGAGCGCCTGCATCAGGCCGGCGAGGGCGATGGTCTCCTCGACCCGCATGGGGATGTCGCAGACGCGGAACTCGAGGGTGTCGAAGAAGGGATGGAGCCGGATGTCCCACCAGATCTTCTTGGCGTTGTCGATGCACCGGGTCTTCACGAGCAGGGCGAGGTACTCGTTGTACTCGGTCAGCGACTCGAATGAGTCCGGGATGCCGGTGCGCGGGAATCGCTCGAACACCTTGACGCGGTAGCTCTTGAATCCGGTGTTGCGGCCGTTCCAAAAGGGCGAGTTGGTCGAGAGCGCGAAGAGGTGCGGCAGGAAGTAGCGCGCCATGTTCATCACCTGGATGGCGGTCTCGCGGTCGGGGATGCCGACGTGCACGTGGAGGCCGAAGATCAGGTTGGCGCGCGCCACCTGCTGCATGTCCTCGACAATCACCCTGTAGCGCTCGCCCTCCGTGATCTTCTGGTCCGTCCAGTGCGAGAATGGGTGGGTGCCGGAGGCCGCGATCGTCAGGCCGTGCATCTGCGCGAGCTTCCACAGGTCGGAGCGGAGCCCGGCCACGGCGGCGCGGGCCTCGGAGACGTCGTGGCAGATGTCGGTTCCCGCCTCGACGACGGACTGGTGCATCTCGGGCTTGACCCGCTCGCGCAGGATCATCCTGCCGTCCTCCATGATCTGCTCGATGTGCGAGCGGAGCTCGCGGGTCACGGGATCTATGATCTGGAACTCCTCCTCGATCCCGAGGGTGAACAGCCGGTCATTCTTTTTCTCGGGGCCGGCGTGCGGGTGGGGGCTCTTGCCGGGGGATTTGGAGGCTGCGCTCATGGGCGAAGGATTGTGGCCGCCAAACGTTGGGATGATCTGCGGCTACGGCAAGCGCGGCGCCTGCACCCCATGAGGCGTGACCGCCCCAAGCGTCGAAGCAGGTGATTGGTTAGGCCGACTAGATCTTGGGAATTTGAGACGCATCGGATTTGGCTTTGGCTTCGGCTTTCTGCTTGGCCCGATCGTATGCGGGACTTGTGACCGTCATACCAACGCCCATATGCCAAATGGCCACTGCTCCATCTTCACGGCGCCATTCGCGGGCCAGCTTCTTGGTCATTTCTTTTGACACATCCGTCCATTTTGCGCCCTGCGAATTGCTAGTGAGCACGGTGATGAACTGATCCTCGGTCCAGTCTCCCATCTTCGCGTACACGACCCTCGCGCACCGGCCCTCGATCACAGCACATTCAATAGTCCAATCCCCCTGACGGAATGTGAGTTTGGAGCCGAATTCGATGATCTTTCCTTGAGCAAGGGTTATCTCGGCGGACTTAGAGGCGGGCGCTCCAAGTCGGCCTGCCAATTCCTTCTCAGTTTCGCCGAGACGGCCGTAAACGCAGGCGGGGATCACAAGGGCCACAGATAGCAAGCACAAGGCATGTTTCATAAACGTGCTCCTGGACGTTGAGATGTTATCCGTAACAAATGTTAGCACGATATCTGCCTTGAAGGCGACGGGACGGCCTTAGGTATTGGGTTCGAAGATGGGTTTAGCTTCCGATATAGAACGTGAGGGCGAAGGGGACTATCCGGCGCCAATAGCGGATGAAGAAAATCCTCCTCCTTCTTTCTGCTAAATCCAAGTCGCTCCATCAATCGCCGAGAACGAGTGTTTATCGCGGAAGTAAAGGACACAAGTTCGGGTAACATCAGCCTCTCGAATGCAAACGTTTGTGCGGTCAATGCCGCTGCATATGCGATACCACGCCCCCAATACTCTCGCCGCAACCTCCAACCTATCTCGACGCATGGCGTAAAGTGCGCTGAGAACGTCGGCTCCGCGAGACCGGTATACCCGGCAAATGCGCTGTTAACTTCGACCACCCAGAGTCCCCACCCACGTTGATCGATGCGCGAGCGAAGCCGGTCCAAAGATTCCTTGGACTCCTTTTTGGTGAGAGGCTTGGGAAAGAACCTCATGACCTCCGGATCCGCATTCATCTCGGCATACGGCTCCACGTCATCGTCTCGCCACTGACGCAGCAATATTGGACTGCTTGTCATGCTGCCAAGAGCTACCGAACATCCACGACGGGTGCTAGCCGTGATTTGGCTGCAGCTTGATGGGCTTCCCCTTCCTCGCGTGAAGCATGAAATGGGAGACAAACCCGTCCTCATCGCGGTTCAGCATCCGGATGATCGCGCGGACCATGTTGCGCATCCCTGGCTTCATTCCCTCGGGGGGCCGGTCTTCCAGCAGGAATCTCACCCGGTCCTCCCAGAACTCCGCGCCCCGCGGATGCAGCTCCGCATGCAGGACCTCAACCTCCCCCGTCTTCGCGAAGTGCCGGCGCCACCAATCGGGCGAGTGGACGGCCAGGCAGGCTGGGAATTCCAGGAGGAACTCCTCGGGAGCATCCGCCCCGATCTCCTCACGGTAGCACGGGCTTCCGATGACCAGCTCCCCGCGGTCCTTGAGGAAGCGCAGCAGGTACGGGGGATACAGGTCGTCCGTCCCGAAGTAGAAGAAGGCGTTCATCGAGAACACGGCGTCGAATGAGCCCGGCGGGAACGGCAGCTTCCGGGCATCCGCTCGGACCGGAGTGACCAGGCCGCCGACGCCCGCCCTGGACGCCCGCAACGGCAGCGAATCCGGAAGATCCTCGTCCACGGCGAAGACCCTGGCACCGAAATGCCTTGCGAGGAATATGGAGGTCGTCCCCTCGCCGCACCCGAGGTCGAGCACCCGCACGCCTGCCTTGAGCGTGAGCAGCCTCGCCATGTCGGAGGCAAGGAAGAGGCCTCCCTGCCCGGCGAGCCCCTCGTGGATCTCGGCGCGGCTGTAGCCCGCGAGCTCCGGATACGCCTTGAGCGGAACCGCCCGGAACGCCGAGCGGACCTGCCGCAGGCCGACCTCAGGCCACGCCGATAGGTCGAACTTCATCTTCTCCGGCCGGCAGGATGGCCCGCCGCGGATCCCAGCGGCGGCTGGTTCACGCGATGGCCTTGCCGGCTGCGGATGCCATCACGAACCCGCCCCAGCTGAGCGCGCTGGCTCCCGGCGCATGCTCCCTCGCCTTGCGGATCGCCAGCCGCGCCGCCGCGTCGACCACCCACTCGAAGTTCCTGTCCCCCACGGAGGCGCGTTCGGCGTCGGGGGCCGGGTTGCAGAAGTCGATCGCAATGGGCACGCCTCCGCGCACCGCGAATTCCACCGTGTTGAAGTCGTAGCCGAGGCTGCGGTTGAGCGTGAGGACGTCGCGCCTGATGCGCTCGAGGAGCGCCTCAGGCGCGGGCGGGCGGGCGACAGCGTAGCGCAGGTGGTGGGGGTTGCGCGGCTCGTAGGGCATGACGAGCACGTCCTCCTGGCCGATGCAGTAGCAGCGGTAGTAGTCGTCGAACCGCACCTCCTCCTGGAGGAGCATCACGAGCTGGCCCGTCTCGGCGTAGGCCCTGAAGAATTCCTCCCGGTTGCGGACCTTGTAGACGTTCTTCCAGCCGCCTCCGGCGTGCGGCTTGAAGTACGCGGGCCAGCCGATGTAGCCGAAGATGCCCTCCCAATCGAGGGGGTACGCGAGGTTTGAGAAGGACTCCGCCGAGCAGTCCGACGGATGCTCCTTTGAGGGCAGGAGGACGGTCTTCGGCACTGCGACGCCGAGCTTTGTCGCCAGGCAGTTGTTGAAGAACTTCTCGTCGGCGCTCCACCAGAACGGGTTGTTGATGACGGCGGTCCCGTTGAGGGCGGCGTTCTTGAGGTACGCCCGGTAGAACGGCACGTCCTGCGAGATGCGGTCGATGATGACCGCGTACTCGGACGGGTCACCCTGGATCACCTTGTCGATGTGGACGCGCTCGGCGACGACCCCGGGCTCCTTCATCGCGTTCACTCGGTCGACGAGGGCCAGCGGGAACGTGCGTTCCGTGCCGTGGAGGATGCCGATTTTCTTCATGGGGAGGTGGGGGTCGATTGGAGGCTAGGGGCCGTTCGCGGCGCCGGGCAAGCCGTAGCGGTCGGCCGGGGGGGCCGAAGTCTCAGTCCTTGATCATCCCGAGGTACTGCGGGAGCATGTCGCGCCAGAAGTTCCAGTCGTGGCCGCACCACTTGCGGTCGTCGAGGAAGTTCGCTATCCCCTTGCTGTTCAGGAGCGCGGACATCTCGATGTTGCGCTGGCGGCAGCTGTCCCATTCGCCCGTGCCGAGCACGATTCCCATGGATCGGATCTGGCCGAGCAGCGTCTCGTCGCTCAGGCCGGGGAGGAAGTCGACGGGGTTGTTGAAGTAGCAGTTGTCGTCGTAGTAGCCGTCGAGGAACGGCTTGATGTCGAAGGAGCCGCTCATGCTGATGCAGTAGCCGGTCCTGTCCGGGTGCCGGAGCGCGAAGTTCACCGCGTGGTAGCCCCCGAAGCTCGCGCCGGCGACGCACACCCGGGCGCGGCCGCTGGCGCGCAGCGCCGCCGGCACGATGTCGTGGAGGATCACGTTCTCGTAGCCCATATGGGTCTTCACGCGGTCGGCCGGGTGGATCGACCGGTTGTACCAGCTCTCCGAGTCGACGCCGTCCGGGCAGTAGATCCTGACTCGGCCCGCGTCGACCAGGTGCGCGACCGAGTCGATCAGGTGGAAGTCCTTGTTCTGGTAGTAGCGGCCGAAGGACGTGGGAAACGCGATCACGGGATAGCCCGCGTGTCCGAACACCAGCATCTCGAACTCGCGGCTCAAGTAAGGCGTGTACCAGCGGACGTATTCTTCCTTCATGGGGGGGCGGGCGGCGGGCGGGATGAGAACAAGCATCGCCGTGCCACGCAATGCCGCTGCAGGCCCCGGCGCTGCCCGGCGCGGGGCGGGGTGCGGGAAACCGCTTGGCACGGGCGGGAACGCCCGGCTTGCTAGCGGGCTCTCCCGACGATGCCTCACTCCCACCACGCGCCGCCCGACGGCACCCTTCGCCTGCACCGGCGCTTCCCCTCGCGCATCCTGGGAAACCGGCGCGACATCGCCGTGTGGCTGCCGCCGGGATGCGACGGCCGGCGGCGCCGACACCCGGTTGTCTATTTCCAGGACGGGCAGAACATCTTCGACCCGCGGACCGCATTCAACGGCAGCGCGTGGAACGCCGGCCGCGCCGCGTCCCGGCTGATCGCCGCCGGCGAGATTGATCCCCCGATCATGGTCGGCATCTACAACGCGGGATTCAACCGCATGGACGAATACGCTCCGACGCGCGGCACGTTCGCAGGGTGGGATGGAGAGGAGTGCAGGAGCCGGGGGCTCGCCCGCGCATACGCAAGGTTCGTCGCCGGCGAGGTGAAGCCGTTCATCGACGCGCGCTACCCGACGCTGGCCGGGCCCGGGCACGCGTTCGTCGCGGGCTCGTCCATGGGCGCCATCGCCTCCCTCTACGCGGCCCTCTGGCACTCGCGCGTCTTTGGCGGCGCGGGGCTCCTGTCGCCGTCGGCCTGGTGGGACGGACTTGCGCCGGTGCGGTTCGCGGGGGCGCTTCGAAGGAAGCCCCCGGTGCGGATCTGGCTCGACACCGGCACCGCCGAGCCCGGTTGGGAGAATACGCGCCTCCTGCGCGACGCTCTCATCGCGCGGGGCTGGAGCGAGGGCGGCGACCTGCGCTATCTCGAGGCCGAGGACCAGGGGCACCACGAGGATGCGTGGGCCGCGCGCGTCGGCCCGATGCTCAAATGGCTCCTCGGGACCGGCCGTCCTTCCGGAAGAAAGACCGCGGCGCTAGTCGGCGATCGGCCCTGAGATATCGTCCAGCTCGCGCATTACCAGCGGGGTCAGCTTGTCGAGCAGGTCGAGGGAGCCCAGGTTCTCCCTCAGCTGTTCCAGCCTGGACGCGCCTAGGATGACGGTGCTGACGTTCGGATTCTTGAGACACCAGGCGATGGCCAGGCAGGGCAGGCTGGTCCCGAGGCCCTTGGCGACGGCGGCCAGCCGCGGGATTGCGGCGATCCTCTTCTCGACCCCTGGCTTCCTGAGCACCTCCTCCCGGAGCCACTCCAGCCCGGGGACGTCGAGGCGGGCGCCCTTGGGGACGCCCTTGCTGTACTTTCCCGTGAGGAGGCCCGAGGCGAGCGGGGACCAGGTCGTCGTCCCGAGGCCGGGGCTCCGGTACAGGTGGACATACTCGTTCTCCACGCGCGAGCGGTGGAACAGGTTGTACTGGGGCTGCTCCATCTGCGGGTGGTGCAGGCCGAGGCGGCCGCAGACCGCATGGGCCGCCTCGATCTGGGACGCGCTCCACTCGCTGGTGCCCCAGTAGAGGACCTTTCCCTGCACGATCAGGTCGTGCATGGCCCGGCAGGACTCCTCGATCGGGACGCTGGCGTCGGGCCGGTGGCAGTAATAGAAGTCGAGATAGTCGACCTGGAGCCGGCGGAGGGCGTCGTGGCACGCCTCGACGATGTGCTTCCTGGAGAGCCCCTCCTCGTTGGGCCGGTCTCCGATTGCGCCGAAGTACACCTTGCTCGAGAGCAGGTAGCTGCTGCGCCGCCAACCGGCCTTCTTGAGGATCGCCCCCATCACGATCTCCGCCTGGCCGTCTGCGTAGGACTCGGCGTTGTCGAAGAAGTTGATCCCCGCGTCATAGGCCGCGTGGAGGAGCCTCCTCGCGACGGGGTCTCCGATCTGCTTGCCGAAGGTGACCCATGCCCCGAAGGACAATGCGCCCACCTTGATGCCTGACTTTCCGAGCTGTCGGTACTGCATGCTCATGTTCGAATGGGTTCGGGCAGGATCGGAGGGTAGGGCGGACCGGCCCAATGCGCAAGGCCGGTGCGCTTGACTAGGCGGCGGCGTGCGGCCACCTCTAGCGGATGACCCCGCGGATGGACGTGGAGCGGTCCTCGCCCCGATGAAGAACCTCTGGAACAGCGCGGAAGCCGCGGGGTTTGCCGGCGACATCGGCCAGAGGGTCTACACGTCCCGCCTGATCGGCAGGGACCCGTCGCTCGTCCTCCACGGTGGCGGCAACACCTCGGTCAAGGTCGGGGAACGGAACCTCTTCGGCGACGAGGAGCAGATCCTCCACGTGAAGGGAACCGGCTGGGACCTGGCTGCGATCGAGCCGCGGGGATTCTCGCCGTGCCGGATGGCGCACCTGCTCCGGCTCGCCGGGCTGGACTCGCTTTCCGACGTGCGGATGGTCGCCGAGCTCAGGGGCTCCATGACGAACGCGTCCGCCCCGACGCCGTCCGTGGAGGCGATCCTCCATGCGATCATCCCTGCGAGGTTCGTGGACCACACCCACGCCGATGCGATCGTGACGGTGATGAACACGCCGGGAGGCGAGGACCGGCTCCGCGAGATCTACGGCGACCGCGTCGTCATCGTTCCCTACGTGATGCCCGGGTTCAAGCTGGCCCGGCTCTGCGCGACGCTCCTTCCGCAGAAGGTGACCCCGCGCGCGATCGGCGTCGCGCTCATGAGCCACGGCCTCATCACCTTCGGCGAGACGGCCGAGTCCTCCTACGCCCGGATGATCGAATGCGTCACCTTGGCCGAGGAGTACCTCTCGGGGCGCGGGGCCTGGAAAGTCGAGTGGCCCGCCGCCGCCGCGCCGTCCCGACCGCTCCGGGCCGAGCTCGCCGCGTTCCGGCGCGAGCTATCCGGGGCCATGGGGGCCCCCGCGATCCTCACCCTGCATGCGGACGCCCAGTGCCTCGGCTTTGCGCGCAGGGCCGACGTCCCCGCGCTATCGCAGCAGGGCCCGGCCACGCCCGACCACGTCATCCGCACGAAGCGGGTACCGCTCGTCGGGCGCGACCTGGCGGCGTTCCGCCGGGATTATGAGCGCTATTTCAGCGCCTGCGCGCCCGGGGCCGGCCCGCGGCCCGCGATGCTCGATCCCGCGCCGCGCGTCGTCCTCGATCCGGAATGGGGCCTGGTCACCGCCGGGGGCTCGGCCCGGGACGCGGCGATCGCCGGCGAGATCTACAGGCACACGATCGACATCATCCTGCGCGCCACGGCTCTCGGGGGGTGGAGGGCGCTGCCCGCCGGCGACATCTTCGAGGTGGAGTACTGGGACCTGGAGCAGGCGAAGCTGCGCCGCGCCGGCCAGGCCCCCGTGTTCGCGGGCGAGGTGGCGCTCGTGACCGGGGCCGCCTCCGGGATCGGCCGGGCCTGCGTCGATTCGTTCCTGCGGCGGGGCGCGGCCGTGGCCGGCCTCGACGTGAGCCCCGGCATCGCCCGGCTGCATGACCGGCCGGATTTCCGGGGGATCGTGTGCGACCTGACGGACGAGGCCGCGGTGGCCGCGGCGCTCGAGGAGGCGGTTCGGGCGTTCGGCGGCCTGGACATGCTGGTCCTCAACGCGGGCATCTTCGTCCCGGGCAAGGGGATCGGCGAGCTCGGCACGGAGACCTGGCGCAAGGTGATGTCGGTCAACCTGGACGCCAGCTTTGTCATGCTCCGCGAGTCCCACCCCCTCCTCAGGGCGGCGCCCAGGGGGGGGCGGGTGGCGGTCATCGGCTCCAAGAACGTCCCGGCTCCCGGCCCGGGGGCGGCGGCCTACTCGGCGTCGAAGGCGGCCGTGAACCAGCTTGCCCGTGTCGCCGCCCTCGAGTGGGGCGCCGACCGCATCAGGGTCAATTCGCTCCATCCCAACATGGTCTTCGACACGGCCCTCTGGACCCCGGAGGTGCTGGAATCGCGCGCGCGCCACTACGGCATGAGCGTCGAGGCCTACAAGACGAACAACGTGCTCCGGGTGGAGATCGCGAGCCGGGACGTGGCGGAGCTCGCCGCGGAGCTCTGCGGCCCGCTCTTCGCCAAGACGACCGGGGCCCAGATCCCCGTCGACGGCGGGAACGAAAGGGTGATTTGAAGGTCCACGGCCGGCACTACCGGACCCTCTGGCCGGGCGCCGACGGCGCCTCGCTCGAGATCATCGACCAGACGCGGCTGCCCCACGAGTTTGCCGTCGCGCGGCTGGGATCCCTTGACGAGGTGGCGCACGCCATCCGGACGATGCGGGTCAGGGGCGCGCCGCTCATCGGGGCCGCAGCCGCCTACGGCCTCTGCCTCGCGCTGAGGGCCGATCCCTCCGACGCCGCCCTGCGGGCGGCCGGGGCCGCGCTTCTCGCGACCCGGCCCACGGCCGTCAACCTCCGCTGGGCGATCGAGCGGATGACGGCCTGGCTCAAGCCGCTGCGGACCGAGGAGCGCGCCGCCGCGGCGTTCCTGCGGGCGGCGGAGATCTGCGACGAGGATGTCGCCATAAACCGCGGGATCGGCGACGCGGGCCTGCCGCTCATCAGGGCGGCCGCCGCGCGCAAGCCTCCGGGTGCGGCCGTCAACGTCCTCACGCACTGCAACGCGGGCTGGCTCGCCACGGTCGACGTGGGCACCGCGACCGCTCCCATCTATGGCGCGCATGACGCCGGCGTGAAGATCCATGTCTGGGTCGACGAGACCCGCCCCCGAAACCAGGGCGCGAGCCTGACGGCCTGGGAGCTCCTGAACCACGGCGTTGCGCACACCGTCATCTCCGACAACGCGGGGGGGCACCTCATGCAGCACGGGGAGGTGGACATGGTGATCGTCGGCACCGACCGCACGACCGCGGCGGCCGACGTATGCAACAAGATCGGCACCTACCTGAAGGCGCTTGCGGCGCGCGACAACGGCGTGCCGTTCTACGCCGCCGTGCCGTCGCCGTCGATCGACTGGCGCGTGCGCGACGGCGTGCGCGAGATCCCGATCGAGAACCGGCCCGCGCGGGAGGTGACCCACATCGCGGGGAGGCTTCCCGACGGCGGCGTGGCGACGGTCGCGCTGACGCCGGAGGGCAGCGCCGCCGCCAACCCCGCCTTCGACGTGACGCCCGCGCGGCTCGTGACCGGCCTCATCACCGAGCGCGGGGTCGCGGATGCGTCCGAGGCCGGCCTTCGGAGGCTGTTCCCGGAGCGGGCCGGGCAGCACCGGCCCGTCTGACGGGTCAGTTTGCCGGCTGGAAGTCCCTGTGGCCGGTCTGCCAGAGCATGAACGCGTACTGGCCCGCGAAATTTTGGAAGGTCACGATCTTCTCCTCGGTGAAGTGGCCGTTGTCGTAGTTGACCTTCATGAGGACGGGCTTCCCCGATGCGCTCGCGTTCTGCAGCGCCGCCACGAACTTCGCCGGCGCCCACGGGACCACGCGGGGGTCGTTCCATCCGCCCACGCCCATGACCGCGGGATAGCTGACCCCCTTCAGGACATGCAGGAACCCGTCCATCTCATAGAGGGCCTTGCATTCGACGGGATCCTTCACGGTGCCGAATTCCGGCGTGTTGACGGGGCCGTTCGGGGTGAACTCCGTGCGCATCGCATTGGCCCACCCGACATTGCAGACCGCCGCCGCGAACAGGTCCGGGCGCTCCGTAATGGCGCGGCTGATGAGGATCCCGCCCGCGCTGGTTCCGGTGCCCGCCAATCTCTGGGGGCTCGTGTAGCCCTTCCTCACGAGGTATTCGGCGCAGGATATGAAGTCCTTCCAGGTGTTCGGCTTGGTGGTCTTGTAGCCCGCCTTGTACCAGGCCTCGCCCTTCTCGCTTCCTCCCCTCGGGTGGGCATAGGCGAGGACCACGCCCCGCAGGGCGATGGAATGGCGCACCCTGAACAGCGGGGTGTAGCTGATCCCGTAGGCGCCGTAGCCCTCCAGGATGCAGCAGTTGCCTCCGTCCATCGGAATGCCCCTCAGATGGATGATCGAGAGCGGGACCATCACGCCGTCATGCCCGGGGGCCTCGACCTCCTCGGTGACCAGATTCTCGAAGCCGGGATACGAGACGTCGGTGTTGAAGATGCTCTTCGCGCAGGTCTCCGTCTTCCCGTCGAGGTCGTAGAGGGTCGTCGGGACGGTCCAGGAGGTGATGGTCACGATGCACCGGTTGGAGCGCCAGTCCGGGCATGATATGTCGACGGTGCCCGAGGCGGGCAGCCGGATCTCGGATGGCTTTCCCGTGGCGAAGTCGTACTTGACGATGCGGCCGAGGATCCCGTCGGAGTACACGACGAACAGGTAGTCTTTGCTCTTGGCGATGGACTGGATGGAATCCTGGGCCTCGGGGATGACGGTTTCCGCGTTCTTCCAGTCGGGATGCCGGACGCTCGTCCGGACGACCCTGTACTTGGGCGCATTCGCGTGGGTCACGGCGTAGGCGTAATCCCCGTTGAACTGCAGGCCCCGGACCAGGTCGTCCGAGGTCTGGCAGAGCACGTCCCATTTGATTTCCGCGTGGTCCATCTCGGAGATGGGCGCGTAGAAGATCCGCATCTCGTTCTGGACCGTGCCCACTTGTCCGAAGACGTAGCCGGGGTAGGATTCGTCTATGTAGGCCCCCGGAATCTCCTTGGGCTCTATCCCCAGTTCTGGGTTCTTCTCGTTGCTGAAAAAGTCGATGTCCTCGGCGAACCCGGTGCCCAGCCTGTGGACGCGGGTCTTGCGGTTGAGCTCGACGCCGAGGCTCTTGATGTCGGTCACCTTGCCGGCGTCGTAGAAGAACGACTTGCCGTCCAGTGCCCAGGTGTAGGCGCCGTACGAGGGGTACGTGCTCTCGGGCAGCAGTGTCCCGCGGTCCACGTCCAGGATCCGCAGCTCCGACCATTCGGCTCCCCCCGAGGAGAGCCCGATCACTACATGTTGGCCGTCGATGGAGGGGACGATGCTCACGATCGTCGTTGTGATGCCGGCCTTGTACGGGCCCGGGTCGAAGAGGAGCTTCTCCGCGCCATCCCATCCCTCGCGCAAGAACAGCTTGCCCACGTTCTCGCCGCCCAGGGTCTTCTTGTAGAAGACCCTGCCGTTCTCATAGGTGATGGAATCGTATCTCGCGGGGTGAAGCTTATCCAGGTCCATCCACTCCCGGGCCAGCGCGTCCCGCCCCGGGATCCTGGCCAGCAGATCGTCCGTGAGCTTGGCCTGCGCCTTGAACCAGGACTCGACATTCTTGTCCTTGAGGTTCTCGAGCCACCGGTAGGGATCCTTGTATGTGACCCCGAAGTACGTGTCCGCTGCGTCGACCGTCTTGGTCGGCGGGTAGCTCCATTGGGCATGGGATGGCGCCGCCGCCAGGAGGGAAAGGGTAAGGCAGGTCAGGAGCTTCATGGGTCGCGTTCCTTTCGGCGGGGGCTGGGATTGCTCATGATCGGATGCATCCGATCCACGGGGTCGCGGAACGATCCTCGGGGACGAAAAGCGTCGCAAGCAAATTGGGCCGCAATAGGCTCCTCCGCATCGCTCCGTCCGCCGCAATCCTCCCATGAATGCACTCAACCGCCGCGATTTCCTGAAGACCACCCTTGCCGCGTCGGCCACGGCCGCCCTGGCCGGAGCCCCGGCCGATGCGCTCGGGGCGGGCGCCCCGGCGCCCGGCCGCGACTACTACGAACTGCGCGCCTACCGGCTGAAGGCCGGCGCGTCCCACGCGCTCCTGGACGGCTACCTCGAGCGGGCGCTCATCCCGGCGCTCAACGCGCGCGGGATTGGGGCCGTGGGGGTCTTCACCGAGCCCGACGCGAAGGACGGGCCGGCCGTCTGGGTCCTGATCCCTCATCCCACGCTTGAATCGGTCGCGGACGCAACCGCGGCGTTGAACGCGGATCCCGCCGTGCAGCAGGCCGGCGCCGACTACCTGGAGTCGCCGACGAAGGATCTGCCCGGCTTCGACCGCATCGACAGCTGGCTCCTGCTGGCGTTCGCCGGGCTCCCCAGGCTGGCCGTGCCGGCGCTGGCCCGGGAGAGGAAGCCCCGGATCCTCGAGATGCGCACGTACGAGAGCTTCAGCGAGCTGAAGGCGCTCAAGAAGGTGGAGATGTTCAACGCGGGCGAGATCGGCGCGATGCAGGAGGTGAACCTCTCGCCGGTGTTCTACGGGCAGGCGCTCGTGGGCCGCGACATGCCGCAGCTCACCTACATGCTGTGCAGCCCGGACCTCGAGACGCACAAGAGGAGCTGGGCGGCGTTCGGCGCGCACGCGGTCTGGGTGAGGCTGAAGAACGACCCGCAGTACGCCGACACGGTCTCCCGCATCACGAGCCGGTTCCTCGTGCCGGCGGCGTACTCGCAGATCTGAGCCGCCGGGGCCATTCTCCGGGCGGCCGGCCGGGGGCCGCCTTGGGTGGGTATTTCTACGCAGCGTGCCCGGCCCCGTTTGCGGGGGGGAGGGAATGTCACCCTGGGCGGTAACCGCCGGCCGCGGGGAGCGTCTCGGCGCTTTGAGCATTCCTCATTGCATCCAACCGAAATCAAGGTCTCCCAACATGAACTCCTGCAAAAAACTGGCCCTGGTGCTGTTCGCGGTCCTCTCGGTCGCCCTCACCCGCGCCTCCGCCCAGGTCAGCCTGCGCGGCATCTACACGACCGAGGTCAACAGCACGCTCACGGCGGTGATCGCCGTGCACGACAACAACAACCTCGACGCCTTCCTCTTTGACACGGGCCAGCAGCTCGTGGGCAAGGGCACGACGACGATCGATTCCTCCGGCGACTTCACGCTCGCCGGCGTGATCGGGTACGGCATGACCGGCGCGCTCACTGCGACCGGGGCGTCCGCCTCGATCTCGGGCCAGGTGACGAACCCGAGCTGGAGCGCGCCCGTCGCCTACACCGCGCCGCGGACGGTCTTCTTCGGCGCCAACAACGGCGGCGGCGTCTCGATCATCAACGGGCGCTTCACCGGCAAGATCACGAACGCGGCCACCGCGCTCTATTCGGACATCACCCTGATCGTCGATTCCAACAACAACCTCTACGTCATCTACAAGACCGGGGCCGGCAGCTTCACCGGCGGAATAGGGACGGTCACCCCGGACTCGACCGATGACGGCGGCACGTTCCAGTTCACGAGCGTGAAGGGCAACGCGGCCACCGGCACGTTCACGACGAACGCCTTCACGATGGCGGGCGCGCTGACCGACGGGGCCGTCACCTACAGCTTTGTCGCCTTCCGCGCCGCCGCCGCCAACCGCCTCGGGAACATCTCCACCCGCGGCTTCGTCGGCACTGGCCAGAACGTGCTCATCGGCGGGTTCGTGATCGGGGGAGGCCCGAAGCTCGTCCTGATCCGGGCCCTCGGTCCCGGCCTGGCGAACTACGGCATCACCGCGCCCCTCATGGACCCGACGGTCACGCTCTACCAGGGCCAGAAGGTCCTCGAGACCAACACGGGGTGGCAGAACCAGGCGAATTCCGGCACCGTCGCCCAGATCCAGGCCACCCACCTGGCACCCCCGAACGCGGGCGACGACGCGATCCTCGTCCAGCTCGAGGAGGGCGCCTACACCACGGAGGTCGTCGGGGCCAGCGGGGACACGGGAACCGCCCTCGTGGAGATCTACGAGGTGCTCCTGGACTAGCGTAAACAAAAGGGAAAACGTTCTTTTCCCGCAGGACAGGCCGAACCGATTGCGGATCGGCCTGTCTTTTTTGTGCCGGAATAGCGGCTCCGGGGCCCTCGGCTGTCATGCACAAATGAGATCCGAACCATGAACCAGACGAGCGAGATCGAGGCGGACCTGAGCCAGTCCCAGTTCGAGCGGGACGGCTATCTAGTTCTGGAGGGGCATTTTGCGCCGCACCAGATCGACCGCGCGGCATCCGCGATGCGGCGCCTGCTCGACGAGAGGCCGGGCGAGGTGGTCGCGGAAAGCCTGAGGACCGGCCGGCGCACATTCTGGGCGCAGGCCGACGGGCGGGAGTGCCGGCATTTCAAGTTCAACGACCTGCACCTGATGAGCGGGGAGGTCCGCGAGCTTGCCCTCGATCCGGGGTTGGCCTCGGCCCTCGAGGGCGCGCTGGGCGAGCCCGCCGTCCTCTTCGGCAGCCAGGACTACCAGAGGGGCAGCTCGCTTCGCATGCACATCGATTCCCTCTACACGACGCCCCGGACGCCGCACTCGCTGGCCGCGGCCTGGATCGCTCTCGAGGACGTGCACCCGGACTCGGGGCCACTCTTCTTCTACCCCGGCAGCCACAGGATCCCCCTGTACCGGTTCAACGACGGCACCCACCACGCCGCGCGCGACGAGGAGGCCGACTGGTTCGACTACATCGACGTGCAGATCCGGCTGCGCGGCCTGAAGCAGCGGAAGTTCCTGGCCCGGAAGGGCGACGTTCTCGTCTGGCATTCCGACCTCGTGCACGGGGGCTGCCCGGTCAAGGACGCGGGCCGCACGCGCGCCTCCCTGGTCTGCCAATATTTCGGCGAGTCAGACTGCCGGGAGAGGGGCATGGACATCGTCCCCGCGCACGGGGGCTACTGGATGCGCCGGCAGAGGCAGGCGGTCAGGGTCGAGCCGGCCGCGTTCGGCCCGGATTTCCCGTTTCCCGAGGAATCGTACCTCATGCGCCATCCCGATGTCCGCGACGGCGTGGAGGCGCGGCTCTTTCCCTCGGGCGAGTACCACTACAGGATGTTTGGGTTCGGCGAGGGACGCGGCGTCTAGCGCCCCGGCCGTGGGGCACGGAAGGGGGCGCGGCGCCGTGCCGGGGAACCGGGGCCGCCCGCCGCGCGTCACGGCAGCCACAGGCCGCCGCCGTCGACATTGTCCCTGGTGAAGAAGCGGGAGTTGAGCGTAACCTGCTTGGGGACCGCCTCGCCGCGCAGGATCCTGAGCGCGCTGTCCACGGCCTCGCGGCCGCCCGTCGGGTACTCGAAGGAGGCCTCGAGCAGGCCCTGGCGCACGTAGACCCGGCCCTCCTGGGGCAGCCCGTCGATGCCGACGAAGATGATGTCCCCCTCGCGCCCGGCGGCCCTCGCCGCCAGGTACGCGCCGTGCGCGGCCGGGTCGTTGTGCGCGTAGACCAGGTCGATCGACGGGTTGACCGCGAGGGCCGACTCCATCTCCTCCCGGGCCCGCGGCTCGAGCCACTGCGTGTCGGCCGAGAAGACGATGTCCACGGGTTGGCCCTGCACGGCCGCGTGGAACCCGGCGAGGCGGTCCTGGCCCGGGGTCGAGGTCATGAGCCCCGTCAGCTCGACGATGCGGGCCCGCCCCCCCGCCTTCACACGGGGCAGGGAGAGCAGCCGCCGGACCGCCCATTCGCCGGCGGCCCTCCCTATCCTCCGGTTGTCGGCGCCGATGAACTGGGTGAAGTCGTCGCCGAGCACCTTGCGGTCGAGGACGACCACGGGGATGCCGCGGCGGAAGGCGGCCGCCACCGGCGGCGTGAGAGGCGCCGCCTCCTTGGGCGACACGATGAGGAGGTCGACGTCCGCGTCGGTGAACTCCTCGATCTGGGCGCGCTGGCGCAGCGTGTCGTTCTGGGCGTCCTTGAAGATGATCTCGATCTCGGAATGGGCCTCGGCCGCCTTCCTGATGTCGGCGTTCATCTGCACGCGCCAGGGCTCGCCCAGGTTGCACTGGCTCATGCCGATCGTCCAACGGCCGCCGTGCTTGGGGGCGGCCTGCGCCTCCGATACTGAGACTACGGCCAGGGCCAGCAGGGCCAGGATTGCCTTGTTCATGGGATTATCTTGTGGGTTGGTTTGAAAGTGGGGTCAGCCGGCCCTGCGTCGCTGCAGGAGCACGGCCGCGACGATGATCGCGCCCGTCAGCATGAGCCGGCTCGACTCGCCGACCGCGTTTATGCTGAGGATCTTCTCGAGCGTGCCGATCGTGAGCGCGCCGAGCAGCGTAAGGCCGATGCCCCCGCGCCCGCCCATGAGGTTGTTGCCGCCGATGACGGCGATCGCGATCGCCGTCAGCTCGTAGGTTGAGCCCGCCTCGGGGTCCCCCTGCTGCTCCTGCACGGCCTGGCAGATTCCGCCGACCGCGCCGAAGAGGCCGCTAAGCCCGTAGGCCAGCAGCTTCGTCCTCGCGACCGGGACCCCCGAGAGCCGCGCCGCCTCCTCGTTGCCGCCCGTGGCGTAGATGTAGCGCCCGTAGCGGAGCTTCGCGAGCACGAGCCAGGACAGGAGCACGCAGCCGAGGAAGACCAAGGTGACGACCGAGAGGTTTCCCCCGAGGATCCGGTGGTCCAGGCGCTGGAAGACGGCGGGCAGCTCCACGTAGCTGAAGCTGCCGTCGGGATGCTGGATGGCCTGCGAGATCTTCTGGCCTCCCGAGACCCACTTGGCGAGGCCCCGGGCGAAGACCATCATCGCCAGCGTCGCGACAAAGGGCTGGATCCTGAAGCGCGCAACGAGCGTTCCCGAGGCGAGCCCGATCGCGGCGCCCGCCGCCAGCACGAGGCCGAGGGCGGCCAGGGCGGGCTGGCCCCCGTGAAGCGTCTGGCGGGCGAAAAGGACGGCGCAGAGCCCGACGACGCTCCCGACCGATAGGTCGATCCCGCCCGAGATGATGACAAGCGTCATGCCGCAGGCGAGGATCCCGTACACCGAGACCTGCCGCAGCATGTCCCGGTGCGTGCTCCAGTGGAAGAAAGCGCCGCCCGCGTTGAAGAAGCAGCCGATCGCGGCGACGAACGCCAGCGCCAGGAGAGCGCGGAAGGCGGGGGTCGCGAGCCACCGCCGGATGAGGGGCGGGTTCACGCGCAGGCCTCCCCGGCGCCCGCGGGCGAGCCCATGGCCGCCGCCAGGATTCCCTCCGGCGTGGCCTCGTCGCGCCGAAACTCCCCGGTCACTGCGCCGCGGTGCAGCGCGAGGATCCGGTCGCAAAGGAGGAGCAGCTCCGGCAGCTCGCTTGAAATCAGGAGGATCGCCATCCCGGCCGAGGTCCACTGGCGCATGAGGGAATAGATCTCGGACTTGGCGCCGATGTCGACCCCGCGGGTGGGCTCCTCCAGGAGGAGGACGTGGGGCCGGGTCTCCAGCCACTTCGCCAGCACGACCTTCTGCTGGTTCCCGCCCGAGAGCGTGGATACCGGCTGGTCCAGCGAGGCGAGCCGTATGCCGAGGGCCTCGGCCTGGCGGGCCGCGCTCGCCCGCTCTCGCCCCGGGCGCAGCACGCCGCCGGGCGATGCCCGGGGAAGCGAGGCGAGGGTCACGTTGTGCTCGACGCTCATCGCGGGCACGAGGCCCGAGCCCTTGCGGTCCGCCGTCAGGTAGGAGAGTCCCCTCCTGATCGAGCGGGCGGGGGACTCGGGGCGGAAGGGCCTCCCGTTGATCATGACGCCGCCTTCGCAGACGTCCCCGTAGGCCCCGAAGAGCCCCTGGAAGAGCTCGGTTCCCCCAGAGCCCTGGAGGCCGGCGATGCCCACGACCTCGCCGGCCTGCACCGATACCGAGAAGTCGGAGATGGCGGGGGGGCGCCCGGGGACGGGATGGGGGACCCGGAATCCCCGGGCCTCGAGCGCGGCCCGCCCGACGCCGGCCGCCCGGGCGCGCGACGGGGCCTGCGGGGCCAGGTCGCGGCCGATCATCCACTGGATGAGCGTCCGCTCGGGGCATTCGCTGGCGGGCGCCGTTCCGACCCGCCTGCCGTCGCGCAGGACCGTGATCCTGTCGGCCACGCGGTAGATCTCCTCCATCTTGTGCGTGATGTAGATGATGCCGCATCCCCTGCGCTTAAGGGTCTCTACGAGCGCGAACAGCCTGTCGACCTCGGCGCGGCTGAGGGCGCTCGTCGGCTCGTCCATGACGAGGATCCGCGCGTCGAACGCGAGGGCCTTGGCGATCTCGACCAGGTTCTTGATGGACAGGGGAAGCTGCTCCACGGGGCGGGCGAGGTCGGCGCCGGAGAAGTCCAGGCCGAGCCGCCGGCAGAGGGCGAGCGCCCGGTCCGCCTGGCCCCGGCGGTCGAGCCACAGGCCGCCGCCGATCGCCGGCTCGCGCCCCAGGCTGATGTTGTCCATCACGCTCATGGAACCGATGAGGGAGAGTTCCTGGTGGATGACGGAGATGCCCGCGCGGTTCGCCTCGTGCGGGCTCGCGAACCGCACCGGCCTCCCGCGAAGCTCGATCGCGCCCTCGTAGTCGGCGTGGATGCCCGCGAGGATCTTGATGAGCGTCGTCTTTCCCGCGCCGTTCTCCCCGGCGAGGATGTGGACCTCCCCCTCGTTCAGGTCGAGGGAGACGCCCTCGAGCACCCGGTTGGGCCCGAAAAGCTTCCCTATCCCGTGCAGTGCGAGCAGGCGGTCGGCCATCGGCGTCCGTCTCAGAAGCGCCGGCCGTCGGCCCGCGTGCCGCAGAGGGCGACCACCAACCCGAGCTCGCGGGCCAGGGCCGCCTTGGTGTAGAGCGCGAGGTCGGCCTCCCGGGCGCTTCGGGCGTAGGCGACGTGGACGTGGTTCGCCTTGTGGCGGGCCATCATCTGGTCCCGGGAGACGCCGTAGGTCACCGCGTGCATGATCGGCCACTGGGGCGTGGTCTCCCGCCAGCGCCTCTCGGTCTCCGCCCGGGGGAGCCTGACGACCTTCGCGCGGCCGAGGTCCATCTTGAGCCGGCCGCCCTCGATGAACACTCGGCTCCAGACGATCTCGCCGGGCCTGGCTATCCCGCGCAGGGTGCCCCCGCCGGACGGGAAGAACATCGGCGGCTGGCGCAGCGAGGTGGTCCCCCGGTAGCCGCCGATGTGGTGGGCCGGCGGCGCGCTGCCGGAGATCAGGAAGACCCAGACGTACTCGCCCGTCGTGCCGCTCCGGTCGATGTCGCCCCAGCGCAGGTCGTGCAGGGTGTTCTCGGGCGGCTGGCCGAGCGCGCGGTGGACGCGCTGGGTCAGGAGCCCGTCCAAGCCGGCGCATTCGTCGACCTCGTTGAAGTGCGTCAGCGGCTCGCCCGCGCGGATCACCCTGCCCGCGGCGTTCCTGACTGGGGGCCGGTCGGAGTTGTTGAGGAGCCCCTCGGCCAGGTCGGAGGCGGGCAGGAGGTCCTTCAGGCCCTGCTGGTACTGGATGCCGATCGCATCGCACCCGAACGCGTCCGCGATGCGCAGCGCGGCGACGTACGTGCGGCACTGCCACAGCAGCTGGTTCTCGGTCAGCTCGGTGGCCTCGTCCCTGCCGAGCTCGAAGGCCACGCCCTTCCTCCGGAGCCACCCGTAAACGGCGCGGGCCTCCCTCCCGCTCACCCGCGTGGCGGCGTGGTAGAGCGCGGACTGGGAGAGCCGCTCCTTGTATACGCCAGCGGGGAACAGGAGCTCGTCCGGGATGATGGCGTTGTACATGCCCATGCAGCCCTCGTCGAAGACGCCGAGGATCGCCTTGCGGGCCCTGAGGTCGCGGGCCAGCCGGCGCGCCACGACGGCCGCCCTCCGGGGCACCCGGCACCTGGCGAGCGGCCGCACGTGCGCCGCGGGGTGGCGGACCCTTCCCGTCGCGAGCCAGCGCCTGAGCCTGTCGACGAAGAACTTGTCGGTGAAGTCCTCGCTCCAGAGCGTCGAGTAGGGGACGCCCGCCTTGGTGAGGGAGCCGTTCAGGTTCAGCATGCCGACAAGGCCGGGCCACCTGCCGGACCAGTTGGCGACCGTGAGGATCGGGCCCTTGTGCGAGATGAGGCCGGCCAGGAGGTGGTGCGAGTACTGCCACACGCTTTCGGCGACGACCAGCGGCGCGCTGGGGTCGATTCCCGCGAAGACGTCCATCCCCTCCTTCTGCGAGCCGATGAAGCCGTGCCCGTCCTCCGGCTTGTAGGGGTGGGCGCGCACGAGGCGGGCCCCGAGCCGGGCGAATGCGCGGGAGAGCGCCTTCTCCATCGCGGCCTGGGCGGGCCAGCATTGCTTGTTGGCGGACGGGCGGAGGTCGCCGTTCGCAACCATAAGGACCGTTTTTCGGTTCATGGGGGGATGACTGACGTTGCCCGGCAGCGCCGGGAGAGAGGACCCACGATGGCACGGCCGCACGCCCGCGTAAATGGGCAAAAGAGGGGGAAACCCCGGGCCGTCCAAAGCCGGGCCCCGCTAGGGCCCCGGCCTCTCGTAGGTGAACGTGAATCCCTCCGGGTTTATGGGCACCACGACGCGATCCCCGGTGGCGATCCTCCCCGCCCAGTACGGCCAGTCGTAGTCCTTCCACCTCTCGAACCGGAAGGCGAGGCAGGTGTTGAGGAGGAGCGCCGCAAGGAGGGCCCTCGATACCCACCGCAGGGCCGACGCCGGGCGCAGGTGGAGGGCCAGCAGCCAAAGCGCGCATACCTTCGGCACGAAGAAATAGCGGTCGCCGGAGCGCACGGAGGCGAGCATGGAGATCATCCCCCTGAACCTGTAGATCGCGGCCGCCACCAGGAGGAGGACCGACGCCGCGAGGAGCATGCGCGCGAGGCGGCCCGGCCCGGCCCATAGGCAGAGCCCCGCGAGGAGCGCGAGGCCCGCACAGCCGGCGGCGGCGCGCGCCCACATGGGCGCGGCGTCCGACAGGCCCGGCGGCGACAGGAGACCCAGCCAGACCCGGTGCCCGAAGGTGGCCAGGGCGGCGTAGGGCGTCGTGGCGTTCGCCGACGAGGGAAGCGGGTAGTGGAGGATTTGATATACCTGCACGGCGGCGCCGGCGGCGACCAGGCAGGCGATCCCGGCGGCGGAAGGGCTCCTGCGGACCGCGGCCCGCGCGGCAAAGAGGGGGGCGAGGACGATCGAGAACACCCCACTTAAGCTGATGACGGCGGCGTAGGCGAAGTCGGTGAGCCACTGGGCGGGCCTCTCGGGATCCCGGGCCAGCAGGAGCACGACCAGCCCGAGGGCGGTGATCCACTGGAGGTTCGTTAGGTTGTCGAACACCTCGCCGCTGTGCGGCACCAGGACCACCCCGAGGGCGAAGAGGGCGGGATGGGGGAGGCCCACCCTCGGCGAGAACAGGGCAAGCGCGAGGGCCAGGACGGCAGCGGTGCAGACCGAGAAATAGGCGGCCGGGATCCAGAGCGGGTCGAGCCACGAGCAGAGCGCCGCGACGAGGCGGGCGGCGAGGTGCAGGTAGCCGGCGTAGGGGGTGAGGACCGACCCCCACGGGTCGCGGTCGGCGTCGAGGAAGAATATCGCCCCGTCCTCCGCGAAGAACTGCGGGTGGGTGAAGGACTCGGGGCGCCGCAGGAAGAGGAGAAGCAGGACGGCCCCGGCCGTGCAGGATGCCGCCCGGATCGGGTAGCGTGGCGGGAATCCTTGCCCAGTGCGTTGCATCGTGAGGAGGCGGGCCCCGTCCGCCGGGCGCGCACATGGACGGACCCGGGGCTCACTGGGTAATGACAATTCACCGGCCGGAACCCGCCATCGGGCGCGCTCTTTAACCCATGGGGATTCGCGGGAAGCCGAAGACAGGACCTGCGCCGCGTGGGCGCCTCAGGGCGCCGCGCGCACGGGGGGAGGCGCATCCGAGGACGGCGCGGGCCGTCCGTCGGTGGTGTTCGCCTCCATCACTTCGACGCGGGTGCCGTCCGGGTCGTAGCAGTTGACCTGCCGCTTGCGGTTCACGCCCGTCCTGGCCGGGTTGATGGGCCTGCAGCCCTCGGGCAGGACCCGGGCCCTGATCGTGGCCTCGGCGGCCATGACATCGGGAACCTCGAGGCAGAGATGATGCAGGACATGGAGCTGCTGGATGCCCGGCTTCGTGGCGTAGAGCATCAGCTCGATGTAGTCGCTGCCGTCCGGGACGCGGAGGTTGACCCAGCTCAGGGTCTTGCCGTCGCTGCTCCCCCGCCAGGTTTCCGTGAAACCCAGGATTCCCTCGTAGAACCTGAGCGAGGCCTCCAGGTTCCCCGCTATGATGCCGGCGTGGCTCATTCGCCCGGCGATGCGCGTAGGCGGCATGGACTGGCCCGCCTTCTGCATCGTCCACCCGTCCGGCAGGTACTGCGTGAACTCGACAATGTGCCCGTCGGGATCCTCGGTGAAGTAGTTGAGGTTCCCTATCCGTGCGGCCTTTGCCTTGGAGGGAAGCGGCTTTCCTCCTGGCCCTTTCACCCCCCGGGAGTTGAGGTAATCGAGCATCCCCTGGGCGTCGTCGGTTTCGAGGGCGATGTGATAGAGGCTGTCGCCGTCCTTGGGCGTGTTGTCACCCATGCGGAAGAGCTCGATCGACTGGCGGTCGTTGATCTTGATCCACGTGATTAGGACCCCGCCGGCCTTGTCGTTCAGCGTGTAAGGTTCGTCGAATCCGAGGTAACCCCTGTAGAATGCTCGCGACCGATCGAGGTCCCTGGCCCAGAGCGCGACGTGGGAGAGGCCGGCGATCCGGGGGCGCCGGGGCCCGGGGGCGTCCTGGGCCTTGGCGTGGGACGGGCACACGGCGAAGGCCGCCGATGCGGCGACGATGAGCATTCGTGGGTTCATAGAGCGAGCTTGATAGCCGCCGAGGGACTTGAACCCTGGGCCTTGCAGGTGTGAAGCACGGACAATGAACAAGATGGATGGATGCTCACAATTGAGGCAGGCGCCATAGTGCGCTGACCGGGACCGCGTGCAGTTCCGGGCCAAAGGCGACGCTGTTGGATCCGGTGTAAAGCAGGATGCCGCGCAGGAATCGCTTCCCAACAGCCTCGCTGAAATGGCGCAGTCCCTTGAAATCGCCTGCCGAAGGGGAGGCGCTTTTCTTCACCTCGATGCCGACCAGGCGGCCCGCAGCGTCTTCCAGCACGAAATCCACCTCGCGCTGCGTGTGCGTTCGGTAGTGAAACATCGATATGCGGGTTTCGCTCCAGGTGATCTGTTTGGCGAGCTCGGTGCCAACAAAGGCCTCCAACACCGCGCCCGCCATCATCGCGTCACCTTGCAGCCATTCAGCGTCCAGTCCGAGCAGGTAACAGAGCAGGCCGGTATCGCCGAGCATCACCTTGGGGCTTTTGACCAGGCGCGTGCCAAGGTTGGCCGTCCATGCCGGCAAGCCGCGCACCAGGAAAGTGGCCTCGAAGAGAGCCCAGTAGCGCTGAAGCGTGGTCTGCGGAAGCGCTGCGTCCCGGGCGAGTTCGGCGAAATTGAGGAGCCCGCTGGCGCGAGCGGCCGCCAGGCGAAGGAGCTTGGGCATTTCGCGCAGGCCTTGGACATTGGCGATATCGCGTATGTCCCGCTCGAGAATCGTGGTGACGTAGGACCCAAACCACGCTTCTCGGCGCGCGCCGGCAGGTCTGGTGGTGATTTCGGGGTAGCCGCCCCGAGCGATGCGCTCGGTTAGGCCCGGCCAGCCGGAGTCCCGATAGTTGCCGGGGCTGAAGCTTCTCGCGAAGCAGGCGTCAACGAAATGCTCGGGTTGGCCGTCTATCTCACCCTGTGAAAACGGCGAGAGCGAAAGCACCTCCATCCGGCCAACCAGCGACTCGGAGGCCTTGGGCAAGACGAGTGGGTTTGCCGAACCCGTAAGAAGAAAGCGCCCGGGCTGCCGGCGGGTGTCGACGCTGCGCTTGATCGCGCGGAGGACGTCAGGCACCCGCTGCACCTCGTCGAGGACGACCTTCTGCGGCAGGTTCGCGACAAAGCTATCGGCGTCGCCTTGCGCCGCGGCGAGAACGGCCGCGTCATCGAATGTGAAATAGGCCGCATCGTGCCCGTCGTCCTTGAGGCTTTGAACGAGCGTGGTCTTGCCCGCCTGCCGTGGCCCCTGCACGAAAACGACCGGTGTGTCGCGCAAGGCGGCCAGCAGGCGGGGGGTTATATGCCGTCGCTTCATGGGTGATAATCAACCACTATTTGGGTGATTTTCAACCACAAAATGGCCGATTAACGCGGCAAAACTCATTGAGGTTGGGCCTGCTCCCGAACGGCCTGGCGGACCAGGCGCAGGCGCTGCCTGAACCGCGCAAACTACAGGATCTGGTTGGCGGCCATGACCGCGCGGTACCAGTGTGCGCTCAGCTTGGGCGTGCGGCGCTGCGTCCTGAAGTTGGTGTGCACGATGCCGAAGCGCCGCGTGTAGCCGTCCGTCCACTCGAAGTTGTCGAGGAAGCACCAGGCGAAGTATCCGCGGACTGGCGTGCCGTCCGCGATGGCGCGGTGGAGTTCCTTCAGGTAGCTGCGCAGGTATTCGACGCGGTGCAGGTCGAGGCACTCCCCGCCCTTGACCACGTCGTCGTCGTAGCCGCAGCCGTTCTCGGTGACGTAGACATTCTTCACGCCGAAGACTGCGGAGACAAGGCGCGGGGCCCAGTAGAGGGCGCGCGGTGCGAGATGAAGCCACGCGCTGTCCGTGCGCGGGTAGCTGGCGGAGGGGAAAAGAAGCTGCGGGCGGCCATCGGCGCCGCGCCGCACGAAGAGGCCCGCGTAGATGTTCAGCCCGAGAAAGTCCGTGGGCAGGCCGATGAGGGAAAAATCACCGCGCTCGATCCTGGGGCGGGACGCGCCGCACGCGCGCAGGTACGAGTCCGAATAGCGCCCGCTGTAGATGGGGCCGAGTATGGACTGGTTTGCCTCGGCGAACCACTCGTGGGCGGCGGCCACCTCGGCGGGCGTCTCGACGACGGGGATGACCGTCTCGCAGTTGTCGCTCAGCCCGCAGCGCGAGCCGCGGCCGCCGTGCTCGCGCACGGCGCGGACGCCGTGGCCGTGGCACAGCAGGGCGTTATGGACGGTCTGGTTGACCACTCTTCGGCTTTCCCTGACTCCCGGCGCCTTGCCGAGGCCCCCGTAGGCCTGCACGGTGAAGCAGCGGATCTCATTCACCGTGATCCAGTTTTTGACGCGGTCCCCGAATGCGCGGACAACGGTGTCCGCATAGGTGGCGAAAGCCTTCGGGACGACGCGCGAGCGCCAGCCCCCGCGGTCCTCCAGGGCCTGGGGCAGGTCCCAGTGGAACATGGTCACCCATGGCGTGATGCCGTTCTCGAGCATCGAGTCCGTGAGGCGCTGGTAGAAGTCGAGGCCGCGCTGGTTGAGCCTGCCGTCGCCGTCCGGGAAGATGCGCGGCCAGGCGAGGGAGAGGCGGTAGTGCCTGATCCCGAGCTCCCGCATCAGGGCGAAGTCCTGCACGTAGCGATGGTAGTGGTCGCAGGCCGGGTCGAGCTTGTCGCCGTTAAGGATCGCGCCGGGGCGGCGCGCGAAACGGTCCCAGATGGACTCACCCTTGCCGTCGGCGAAGGCGGCGCCCTCGATCTGGGGCGCGGCGGCGGAGACGCCCCAGACAAAATTCCGGGGGAAGTGGAAGGATGAGGTGGTCAATCGCATGGGTTGCGCTGGCTGCTGGTGCAGCCCGTAAGATTGAAATGGGGTCTGCGCTCAGGGTTGGCTCAGCGCGGCAATCGTGCCGGGGACAAGCCGGGCCTCCGCGGGGGTTTTCCGCCGGGCAGGGGAGGGATCCCTTGGGCCTGCAGGCAATGCGGGCATGGAAAGCATGGATTTCGGGGGAAGGCTGGGCGCTGCTCGGGGCCGCAGCGGGCAGTCCCAAAATTGTGTGGAGCCGGTTCCAAGAGTTGCAAGAATAAAGTATGCACTAAATGTTTAAATTATTAGAGTTATGGCGGTTCACGATAATCGGTATATGCCTATATAACATAATTATTACAAACATTTTAAGACACTATTGATGGAGGATATTTAGGTGCATTTTTTGGTGCGAATTAATGTTAACATTTTCCGTTCTTTGGCTGCGTGAGGTCCCGCACGTGGAGGGCACAAGCTGGTCCTTCGCCCATCTCCCTCGTATCCCCTGGAGGGAGAATCGGCTGCCCGAGGTTGTCCCGGCTCGGGCCCGCCTACTGCACGTCGTACACTTCCAGGAGCGCCACGCCCGTGTCCCCGCTCGTCCCGGAAACGATCGCCGTGTACGGCCCCGGAGGCAGCGTCGTGAGCAGTGCCGCGTCGTTGCTCATGGGATTGGACCAGGTGAATGCACCCACTTCGGAGGCTGCGTCGGCGATCACGGCGCTGCCCTGCCATCCCGCGTTGGTCGCAAGGACGGCGCTTCCGCTGTAGAGCTGCAGCTGTGGATCGGGAAGCGTGCCCGGGACATTGAAGGGACTGCCCGCGAGGGCGGGCCCCGAGGCGCGAATGAGCACCGTTTTTGCGCCTGGGCCGCCGACCACGAACCCGGCGATAAGGGAATTGGCGCCGGTTCCGACAAATCCCCGGGTTGCAATGTCGGTCAGCTTTGAAGCCCCCGACGACGCGAGGGCCGCCGATTGCGCGGTGCCGGACGGGTCCGAGGTGCCGTCCGTGCTGACGGCGGAGACCCGGTAATAGTAGGTGCTCCCGGGTTGAACCGCGGCGTCCAGGTACGAGGCGGCGGTGCCGAGGTTCCAGATGATGGCGTTCTGGGCGAATGCCGGGTCGTTTGCGCGCTGCAGCGTGTAGCCGGTGAGCGCTGCCCCAAAGGTGCCCGAGGGGGCCTGCCACGACACGCTGATCTGGGACGCGGCCGGCGAATAGGCCACGATGTTCGCGGGAGGGGCCGGGGCCCAGACGAGGTTGGGCGGGGGCGCCGACGGCAGGGAGTATACCCGAACATAGTCTACCAGGTAGGTCTGGGGAAACGCGGTGCCGGCGGGCGACGCGGGATAGTTGCCGCCCACGGCCAGATTGAGGAGGATGAAGAATGGCGCGTCGAACGGCCATGTTGCCCCGGCGGGCTGGGCGCTTTCCTTCAGGTCCTCGTAGACCGTCCCGTCCACCGAAAACACGATCTCATTGGGATAGCAGTCGGCGGCGAACACGTGGTAGGCGTCGTTGAATCTCGCGTTGTTCGCCAAGGGATAGACCGTGGTCGGATTGTAATTGGGTGCGTGCAGCGAACCCTGGACGTCGCCGGGCGTCAGGCTGCTTCCGCCCCATTCCATGACATCGATTTCGCCGCAGGCTGGCCAGCCGACGGTATTGATGTTGCTGCCGAGCGCCCAGAACGCCGGCCAGACGCCCGCGCCGGCCGGCATGCGCGCCCGCGCCTCCAGCCGGCAGGCTGTGAATGAGCTGTTGGTGTAGATCCGGGCGGACGTGTAGGCCCCGCTGCTCTTGAGGGCGGTGATCGCGAGCGCCTTCCCATCGGTGGCATTGGGGTCGGCGACGATCTGCGCATTGCTTGCCGAGCTTGTGTAGGATTCCAGCTCGTTGTTGCCCCATCCCGCCGGATTGCCGGCGCCGAGGTCGTAGGCCCATTTTGCGGGATCCGGCTGCGTGCCCGCCGCCTGGTTGAATTCATCGCTCCAGACGAGGACCGGCGTGGCGGCGTGGGCGCGGGGGGGCGCGCCCGCGAGGACGGCCAGGGCGAGGGCAAGCGCGCGGTATCTCATATTGATCTTCATGGAAGCGCCTCCACGGTGCATCGGGCCTGCGTCGCCGTCTGTCCGGACCAGCGGCGCGTAGGGTTACCGCCTCGGAGGGGGGGCGATCGTCTCGCCCTCGACCGGCAGCCCTTCGACCAGGATTTTGCGGCGCGGCGAGTTCGGGAGCACGATCCGGTTGAGCAGCCGGGCAACCGCCGAGGAGCCGATGTCCTCGTGCGGGACGCGGATCGACGCGAGGCGGCGCAGGGACTGCGGAGGCTCGAGGCCGTCGAATCCGGTCACCGAGCAGTCCTCGGGAACGCGCACGCCGCGCGCCTTGAGCTCCTCCATGAGCCGGTAGGCCTGGTGGTCGGCCGCGCACACCCACGCGGTCACCCGGTCGTCGCGGATCCTCTGCAGGACCTGGTCGGTGATGCCGTCCTCCTTGATGTGCGGACCGGCCTTGTGGACGTTGATCGTCCAGTCCGGGTGGAACTGCAGGCCCAGCGAAAACATGGCCTCGACATAGGCGCCGAACCGGCGCGTCGCCCAGTGCCCCACGACGGGGTATTCCCAGGTGAGGAAGCCTATGCGGGCGTGGCCGGCATGCCTGAGCCGGCTTACGAGGGCCAGGATGCCGACCGAGTCGTCCGTATCAATCGTGTCGATACCGGGTGTGCTGTAGGACTCGAGGACCGCGACGGCGGAGATCTTCCGCGCGATCATCGCCACGGTCTGCTCGGGGAAGGGGTATATGAGCACGGTGCCGCGCCAGTCGCCCGCGCGGATGCTGCGGAAGATGCTCTGGGGGCGGACCGCGGGGTCAAACGAGGCGGGGTTCTCGAAGCAGACGTCGATCGACACGTGCTCCATGCCCGCGCGATCGCGGATCCCCTGCAGGATGAACGGGAACGTGGCCATTGCCACGTTTTCCGCGGGCACCCCGATCAGGACGCCCATCGTCAGCGGCTTGCTCTGGCGCGACCTCCGGAGGGTGCGGGTCGGGTTGCCGCGATAGCCCATCTTCGCCGCTAGGCTCTGCACCTTTGCGCGGGTGTCGGCGCTGATCGCGGGGTGGTTTGCGAGGCTGCGCGAGACGGTCGTGCGGGACAGCTTGAGCCTCTCGGCGATCAGTTGCTGGTTTACTGTGGAGCTGATGGGTTGTGGGGCTGGCTGGCGGTGGATGTCGCTCCCAGGCCGAGTCTGGAGGCGGATTCGTGGTTGGTGAATCCCGGCCTGCACTGAAAATTGTGCGAAGGACGGTGCGGTTTTCAAGTAGTAAAATCGCTATGCACAAAAACGAAGGCCATCGCCGGCCCTGTCGAAGACCCGTCGCCGGTGGCTAGGGGGCCCCGGGCAGCGGCCTTTCGTCGATGGAGCTTATGCACAAAATGATGCACATGAAGATTGACATATGGGAGCCGCCCCACGCTTGATTCAACGCCGGGGCCGGCGCGGACTCCTTTCCCGCGTCTCTCTCATGATCTCCTTCTCCCGCCACAAGAGGTGCGGCCCCAAGCCGCTTGGCGGCCCTGATCCCGGGCGTAGACCGGTTTCCCATGAGCTTGCCTGAACGCCTGAGTTTCCAGGAGAAACTCGCCTATGGACTGGGCGACACGGCCTCGAATTTCTACTTCCAGTTCTTCAATCTCTTCCTCGTCTTCTATTACACGGACATCTTCGGCCTGGCGCCCGCCGCGGTCGGGACGATGATGCTCGCCCTGCGGGTCTTCGACGCGGTGATCGACCCGGCCGTGGGGGTGCTCGCAGACCGCACAAACACCCGGTGGGGCAAGTTCCGGCCCTATATCCTGTGGGGCGCCATCCCCTACGGCGTCGCCGGGTACGCGATGTTCCTGAACCCCGGCCTCACCCAACACGGGAAGCTCGTCTACGCCTACGTGACCTATGGCATCATGTGGGTCGCGTACGCCGCTATCAACATACCGTATTCCGCGCTCATGGGTGTCATGTCCCCGTCCTCGGAGCAGCGGACCTCGCTCTCGACATACCGCTTCGTCTGCGCGTTTGCGGGGGCCTTCCTCATAGCCCGCCTCGTGGTCCCGCTGAAGAATCTGTTGGGAAGGGGCAACGAGGCCGAGGGCATCCGGTACACGATGCTGATCTTCTCCGTGCTGTCGGTCGCCCTGTTCTTCCTCACCTTTGCGAAGACCCGCGAGCGGGTGGCCCCGCTGGCCGACCAGAGGGGTTCCTTCGGCGAGGACCTCCTCAACATGCTCAGGAACAGGCCGTGGGTGGCGCTGTTCTTCTCCGGGCTGTTCACCCTCGTCAACGCGGCCGTGCGCAACGGCTCGATCATCTATTATTTCAAGTATGTCGTCCGGGACGAGGCGCGGTTCACGCTCTATGCGACGAGCGGCTTCGTCGCGTTCATAGCCGGCGCGGCCTCCACGAAGCTTTTCCTCAAGCTGGGCGACCGCCGCACGCTCATGATCGCGCTCTCCATCCTGAACGCGCTCATGATCGCGTCGTTCTATCTCGTCGACCCGAGATCCTACGCCGCCCTGATCACCCTCAACGTCGTGGCGAATTTCATCGTGGGCCCGACGCCGGCGATGCTCTGGTCGATGTACGCGGACACGGCCGACTATGGCGAATGGAGGTTCGGGCGCCGGACGACGGGACTCGTCTTCTCGGCCCTCGTGTTTTCGCAGAAGGTCGGGCTGGCCATGGGGACGGGCGCCCTCGGCTGGCTTCTGGCATACTACGGATTCGTGGCCAACGTGGATCAGACCGCCGCTTCGAGTCTCGGGATCCGGTTGATGTTCAGCGTCATTCCCGCGGCCCTTGCTCTGATCGGGACCTTCGCCATCCTCTTCTATCCGATCACCGATCTGAAGATGAAGGAGATCGAGGCGGATCTCGCCAGGCGCAAGGCCGTTCCCGCGTAGCGCGTCCTCTCAGTTCAAGCCTGCTGCTTCCTCGAACGCGTCGTCCCAGCGGAAGCGGGCGCGCTCCTCGGGGGTGAGCTCCGCGATGGTCTCCTTCATCTTCCTGATCCGGGCCTCGCGCAGGAGCGATTCGTCGCCGAGGTTCATCGGGATCACCCCGAGAAGCAGCCCGCACATCTCGTCGGTGGCGTTTGGCCCGAACACGATCTCTCGCGGCGGCGAATACGGATTGGAGGGATTGGCCGCACTGTTGTCGAAAACCCAGCGGCACCGGACCCGGGTCCCCTTAGTGAGGAGGAACGGCTCGCGGTAGAAGTAATGGTCCTGCCACCGGAAGCTCCACCGGCTGATGTCGATAAGGGTCCGGACCGAGCCGTCCGGCATTTGGGCGATGGCATGCACCTCGTGGCCAAGCAGATGCATATGAGGGAAGACCGACATGAGGATGCAGTCCGCGGGGACCTCGATTGAATCCTCGACGGCGTACGCCGGGGCTCCGGCGGGGATGTCGAGCTTGAAGCTGCGCAGGAAGAGCGCGTCCATCATCCGCCTCGTGGGTTCGCGCATGAGGTAGACTCCGACCTCGGTCTGGTCGGACTCGGCCTTGCCGGTCGCGTGGTAGTGGATCTGCACCGCGATGTCCCCGGACATCGGCATGACGCCGACGGCGATTCCACCCGGCAGGAAGCGGGGGGTGGTGCCGGGCACGCGCCCGCCCAGGTACGCAGCCGGAACGAAGCCCGGCGTTCCGAAGCTCGCATAGCCGTTGCCGCCCTCGGCCGCCTCGCGCTTTCGCGCTTCGCCCGTCGTGTCGACGAAGACGTCGGCGTGGTGCAGGGCGCGCTGGTTCTCCGGGCGGACCTCCACCGCCGCCACGGCCAGCGCGTCGGAGCCGGGGATGCGCGCGCCGGCCAGCACGGAGGCCGGCACAGCGGCTAGGGAGAACGGGATCGGGAAGACCTGGTAGGTGTCGTCGGGGCCGGCCGGGATCGCGAAGGGACGGCGCATCCGCACTACGAGATCGGGCGGCCCCAGGCGCCAGCGGCCGCCGCGCTCAGCAGGGGGCCCGGGCGCCGCGGAAAGGTCCCCGGCGGGCGCCCCCGTCTCGGCCCAGCGCCCGATCGTGGCGATCTCTTCTCCGGAGAGGCGGCGCTCGTCGACAAACGCGTCCCTCGGCCCGTCGGGCGTCCATGGCGGCATGATCCGCGCCGTGACCGTCTTCGCGATGAAGCGCGCCCGCTTCGCGGCATCCTTGTAGGCGAGGAGGGAGAACGGCGCCACCTCGCTCGGCCGATGGCACTCCACGCAGTGGCTCATGAGGATCGGCGCGACGTCCCGGGCCCACGTCGGCGACGGGTCGCCGGCCTCAGGGACGGCTTGCCCTCCGGTTAGGGATCCCGCGGCGGCAAGGGCGCTGGCGGCCAGCAGCGTCATCCTGCGGCTCATCGCTTGACCGCCTCGGGAATGGCGCACCCGAAGCCCAGATTCCCCTTGAATGGACCCGGCGACCCGGATGCGAGGGCCGCGAGCACCTGGCGCAGCTCTTGATGGGCCGCGGCCGGCCGCGCCGCGCCGAAGGCGCCCACGCGGTCGTCGATGCGTCCTCCGTACAGCCTGGCTCCGGCGGCGGAGAACACGGCGACCTCGGGCGTGTACGTGGCACCGGCGGCCCGCACCAGCCGGTGCTCCCTGTCGTCGGCGGTGGGAAACCCTATCGCGTAGTCCGCCACATGGCTCCGGAGGGCCTCCAAGTCCGCGGTCGGGTCCACGTAGGCCCCGACGAAGGCAAAGCCCCGCGGCGAAAACTCCGCGGCAAGACTGTTGAGCACCGGGATGGAGGCATTCGACACGGGACAATCCTGACTCAGGAAGACGACCACGAACCAGCGGCCCTCCGGACTGAGCGGCGCCCCGCGCAGGTCGCGGACCCGCAGCTCGCGCCACCAGGAAGGCGGGGCGTCGGCCGGTCCCTTGTGGGCGCCGCCTGCGGGCGGGTCGCCGCCCCCGATGAGGTTCGGCAACAGCCCGAGGAGCGCCGCGTGCATGGCGACGGTCCGTAGGAGGATTCGCCCGGGCGCGAAGGGGCGCGTGGGGCGAGCTGTCACCCGAGCCGCGCGCGCACTCCGCACAACGGTGCACACCGCGCAACGACCGGCTGTACTGGGCGGGCGTCCGAGGACACTCCGGTCGCAAGCTGCCTGATCGCTTGGAACATCTTCGGGACAATTCTCGGGCCGGCGCACCCGCTCTACAAGGCCGAAAACCCCTCAATTTCCAATTGCCTAAGATACGTTTGCTGCGAGCCTTTACACAGATTTGGACGACCCCCGCACGCTACCTCAAACCCCTTTCCACGTTGGACAAGCCAGCCATAGCAACCGCGGCGGTCCTAGGGGGATCCTGTTCAGTGTCGGCCTCGATCGATGGCCATCTTCACCAACCCTGACGGAGCATCCGGGCGGGTTCTCCCGCGGCGGACGTCGCCGCTGATCCCGCGACTGCTGCTCGCCGTCGCTGCGCCGGCGTTGTTCTTCTGCGCGCTGGAGGGCGCGCTCCGCGTGGTCGGAGCAGGGAAGCCGACGGAGTTCTTCATACCGGACGAGAAGCCGGGGTTCCACCGCACGAATCCTAACTTCTGCGCCCCGTTCATCCCCGCCTCGTTCGGGATCCAGCCGCTCAATTTTCGCATTCGGACGCACAAGGCGCCGAACACCGTCCGCATTTTCGTGCTGGGCGAGTCGGCTGCGCAGGGGATGCCCGAGCCCGATTTTGGATTCGCAGCCCAGCTGGCGGCCCAGCTTAAGGCGCGTTTCCCCGGAAAGGCCCTCGAGGTCCTCAACCTGGGAATCACCGCGATAAACTCCCACGTGGTCTACAGGATCGTCCGGCAGGTCGGGGCATTTGAGCCGGACCTGCTCGTGGTCTATATGGGAAACAACGAGGTGGTCGGGCCCTATGGCCCCGGCTGCGCCTACCTGTCAGCGAACCCGCCCCTCTGGTTCATCAGGGCCAGCGTCTGGGTTCGCGGCACCCGCACGGGCCAGCTGTTTGCGCAGCTGCTGGGCAGGTTGGCCCGGCCCGGGTCGATGGCCCAGGACTGGAAGGGCATGGAGACCTTTTCGGAGGATGCGGTCCGGGGTGGCGATCCCAGGCTGGAGGTCGTCTACCGCAATTTCTCCACCAACCTGCAGGACATCGTGGAAATCGCCCGCCGCGCCGGGATCAAGACGGTCCTGTCGACCGTCGTCGCCAACCTGAAGGACAGCGCCCCGTTCATTTCGCTGCACAAGGAGGGATTGTCGGCTGCGCAGGCAAAATCCTGGAGGGAGGCATCTGACGGCGGGGCGATCGCCTGGGACCTCGGCGACGCGCCGAGCGCCGCCTGCGCGTACGGCGAAGCTCTCCGGATCGATCCCGAGTTTGCGGAGACCCATTTCCGGCTTGGCAGGCTTGCGGAGTCGCTCGGCGAAGCCGCGCTCGCCCACAGATACTATCTCGACGCCCTTCATTGGGACGCGCTGCGATTCCGCCCGGACGCGCGCGTGAACGAGATCATCCGCCGGGTCGCCCAGGGGGCCGGCGGCTCCGTCCTCATGGTGGATGCGGCGAGGGCGATGGGTGCCGACCCCGAATCCCCTGCGCCTCTGGCGGGGCGCGAGATCCTGTTCGACCACGTTCATTTCAACTGGGCGGGGAATTTCCAGATCGCCCGGCTGCTGGCCGACGGATGCGCCCGGGCTCTTTCCGGCCCGGACGCGCCCGCCACCGGATGGCTGGACGGCGATCAATGCGCCGCCGCGCTCGGCTACACCCCCGACGCCGGACTGAAGATGCTCCAGGTGGTCGTCAAGCTGACGCTCAGGCCGCCGTTCACAAACCAATCCACGTTCAGCGAGGACCAGGCGAGTCTGAAGAAGGAGGTTGAGCGCGCGAACGCGCTGCTGAGGATGCCGGATGCAAGATCCGCGGATCTCGACGCGGTGGGGCGGGCGCTCCAGCTCAATCCGGACAGCGCCACGCTCGCCATGCGCCTGGGGTCCATGGAAGCCGATGCGGGCAACCTGGAACGCGCGCTGTCGCTGTTTGAGCAGGCCGGGGCGCTTCAGCCCCCGTCTGCGGAGACGTCCTGGCGCAAGGCCCAGATCCTTGTCCGCATGGGCAGGTTCGACGAGGCGGAGGCGCTCCTGATGGGATCCTTGAAATTGGACGAGGACTATTTTTCCGCCGCCGGCGAGCTGGTCGAACTCTGGGCCGCGACCAAGCAGTTCGACAGGGGGAAGCGGTTCTTCGCCCGGGAGCTGGCACGGGCGCCTGCGAACCGCTATCTGCGGTTGGAATACGCAAACCTGCTTGTCCTTGGCGGCGATTGGAGCGACGCCGAGCGCGAGGCGCGAAGGATCTGGGACGAGGACCCCGGCAGCCGGACCGCCGCGGCCGCGCTGGAGCTGTTGGTCCGCCTGTTCGAAGGCCAGCGGAGGACGGCAGCGGCCGAAACGCTCACACTGGAGGCGCGCGCCCATCAGTCCTACGACTACTTCAACAATCAGCGCCTCGTGGAGATCTACACCCGGAGGGACGACCCGGCCAAGGTGGTCGAGAGCCTGCAGGCCCTGGCGGCCAGCGGCCCGTTCGATGCCGCGCAGCACCTCGACCTCGCCCATCGATTGGCTGATTTGAACCGGGGGAGGGAAATGCTGGACGAACTGGCCCAGGCCAGGGAGGTCGCGCAGATTGAAGGCGACGAGCCGCAGATTCAGGCGATCAAGGCCCGGATCGAGCTCTATCGGAAGCGCTTCAGCGACGGACAGGTCCGGTGACGCCGACCGCCTGAATGGGAGGCGAAAGGCCTCCAATCCCTGCATGCGGGCATCGGGCCCTCCCTGGCGGATGCGCCCAGAAAAAGGCGCACACGGCGGGCCGCCGTGTGCGCTGAATTAAGGCCCGGACTGGCGGGCGCGAGTTAGAGCCTAACCTCGTAGCTCAGCTTGGCCGTGATCGGGTTCGTCCGGACGAAGCCGTTTAGCTCCTTGTCATCCAGCACATTATAGACATTCAGCTGGATAAGCTGATTGCGACCCCATGACTTCCACTCATACTTCGCGAATGCATCCAGGTTGAACATGGATGGCCCGTAGGCGACGATGATATAGCCCGCGGCATTCGTCTCGACCTGCCCGGAACCGTGAGTGATGCCGGAGAAGTACTGCTCCTGGGAATGCCAGGATTCGCCGAGGCCCACGGTCAGACCCTTTAGTCGGTCGCCGAACTTGTAGTTCTCGAACAAGCTGAAGGCATATTTCGGAGTGTCGTCACCGGGGGCGACGGTGGTGACGTGGGTCGAGGTGTCCTGCGGGTTCGAGTAGACTTTGTTCACTGGCACGCCGTTGAGGCCGAAGTTGTCGAAGAACCAGGGCGCCCACATGTCCTGCGGGTCCGGGTATTTCGGCCACGTTCCATTGTTTATGCGGTTGACCGTCGCATTGACGCTCGCGGTCAGCACGATCTGGAATCTGTCGTTCGGGGTGTAAAGGAGCTGGCCTTCGTAGCCCTTTGACTGGTCGACAACCTGATCGGCCGCGCCTGCCCCCGTATTGAGGAAGCCGGTCGCGTCCAGGGATGCATTGTTGAGGTTCAGGTCCCACGTGTCGCCCGGGCCTCCGGCGCCGTAATACATCCAGCCTGGCCAGCCGCCGTTGCTGAAGCCGGCGGTCGAGGCAAACACGGCGTTCAGATAGGCGGCGCCGGTCGGCGTGCTTGCGTTGACATAGACCTGGGGAATGTTGGGGCCCGCCGCGTTCGAAGCCCCCGCGTAGTTCGCCGACGCGTTGTTCGTGTTGGCGACGTAGATCGATCCGGCGGACACCGCGGCGTTGAACGCGGATATGGAAGCGGAGGTGTTGTTGCCGCCCGCGAGCCCGTTGCCGCTGGCGGGGCCGCCCCCGCCCCAGCCGTTGCCGGCCCACGTCGTTCCGCCGACCATCGCGCCATTGGGCAGCATGCCCTGGCCGGATGTGCCGTCGGACAGGTTGTATATGATCGGCTTGCCCGGATTGAAGCGGACGTGCCCCAGGGGAGCGGGCGCAAACCAGGGCTCGGACTCCCACGACACCTTAGTGATCGTGTATCTGCTGATTGTCCCGGTGAGCTTCCCGTTGAAGGCGTCGAACTTGATGCCGTATTCGTTGCTCTTTCCGGTGTTCGAGCTCACGGGGACCCCGGTTCCAGCGTTCTTGAGTCCGCCAAAGTTCGGCTCGACGCCCTCGGCCTTCAGGGCATACAGCGACAGGAACTTGGTGACCTCGAGCATGCCGCCGTTCTGGTAGGTCTTGTTGGAGAGGCTGGGGGACTCGACGCCCCCCGTTGTGAGGGTCAGGTTGTTGTCCCAGGAGACGTTCGTGTCCTTGCGGACCCCCGACATCAGGATCAGGCGTTCCTTGAACAGCTTGGCGTAATAATTCAGGTAATAGGCGCTGTCCCAGTTCTTGACCTCGGTGTTGACGTTGAAGGTCTCGGGCAGATCGGGCGAGCCGTCGCCCTGCATTCCATATCTGATGGGGCCGAGGCTGTTGGGGCTCCAGTAGTTGGTCCCATTGGCCGTCGCCCCCTGAAGATTATAGGTCTGCTGAAAAAGGTCGGAATACCCGGCGAGTGCCTGGCTGTTCCACTGGTACCACTTCCCGTCAAACAGGGTCTTCCTCACGACGATCTCGACCCTCTCTTGGTCGCGGATGCTCGCGGTGTCGGCCAGGTTCCAGGTATACGCAATGACTGAGTGGGGGGTCGTTCCAAACGTCAGGTTCCCGTTGTTCGAGCCCTCCCCTCCGACTGAGTTTTCGCCTTCGCTCGTGGTGATCGTCTGCCCAAGCGCGAATCCGTTGTTGGTGGGGTCCGTGTCGACCTCAATCTCCCCGTTTATCTGCCGCTGCTGCTGGTTGACGGACGAGCGATTGTAGCCGACGAGAAAATCCACGCTCGGCAGGAAGCTTGTCTCCTTGAGGATTTGTTGCGTGCCCTTGAGCTCGATGTTCTTTTCCTGCGTGTCGACGAAGGTGTCCGGACCGGTGACATTGTATGAGTTCGGATCGCTGCCGGGCGGGTAATAAAAGCCCACCGCCTCAAATTGGTCGTTGTTTGTGGGAAGCGCCGCGCTGGTGGATGAGACGCCGCGAAACGCCTGGAAGCCGTTTCCGTTGATCCACTGCTTGCTGTATTCAACATCGGCCACAAGGAGGGTCGTGGGCGTGGGCCTCCACGACAGCTGCGGCGCAATGAAATAGTGCTGCTCATTGTAGTAGCCTACCGCCGCGCCCGTGTCCTGGTAGGACGCAGCCAAACTGTAGTCGATGTGGTTCGCGGCGCTGATCGGTCCGGTGACGGCCAGGGTCGCCCGTTCAAAATTGTAGCTTCCGTACGAGACCTGGGCATATCCCGACTGTGCGTCCATCGGCCGCATCGGGAGGTAATCGACCACGCCGCCGAAATTGCCCGTGCCGTAAAGGAGGGCATTCGGCCCGAAGACCACCTCGATGCGGTCGATGTTGACCGCGTCGACCCCGCTCAGGCGCAGGAAACCATCGCGCAGCGTGTTGGTCGCGATGAACCCGCGGATCTTGTACTGCGACTGGTCCGGGTTTGACGTGACACCCTGGGGATTGTTCACGCCGCCCGGCCCGTAGGTCTGGCCCGAAATGCTGCCCGCGGTGTTCTCAAGGTCGTTCTGGGTCCTGGTCATGACGCCCGCCTGGTAGGCAAGGGCGCTTCGCAAATCGGTGGCCCCGATGTCCGAGATGAACTGGGAGGTGATGACATCGATCGAGATCGGGATGTCCTTGATCGGGGTGTCCACGCGCGATCCCGATATCTCGTTTGTCGCGGCATAACCCTTGTCCTGCGACGTTGACACCGTGAATGGATCGAGCACCACCTCGGGCGCTGGCGACACCGTGCTTCCGGTGCTCGGCGTCGTGGAACTCGAGCTCGCCTGGGCGGACGCGATCGCCGGGAGGGATAGGTAGGCTGCGGCGGCGAGGGCGGCGAGGCCCGGGAGGATGCGCAGCGTGGTCGTGGGCTGGGCGGGGGTCATTTTCATCTGAGGTTGGGGTGTTGGTCGAAACGCTTGGTGGTTCTAGGTTGTTGCTTCTCCACGGCAGGCACGCCCCCTAGCTGCTCGCGTGCGTCCGCCGCGGAATGGAACGGATCGTCCAGAGTGTCCGGGGTGCCTTGGGGTAATCGGGTTTCATAGGGATCGAGCGAGGCTCTTCCCTGTGCGCGTCGAGGTCTAGAGGCGGCTTAATTTGGCTGTCAACATTTTTGTGCAATTTTTATCTAACACTTGGCTTGTAATCGTTGGTTTTCCCTCCCGTTTGTGGCCTGCAATTCGGCGGGCCTGGCGCCGATTCCAATCCCGATATCGGTCAATTATCAAAACTGAAATGTAATTTAATATATTATTCATAAATATCTTATATGATTCCATGAGATTGTGATACGGCGATGCCCCGAAACAGGAGACGCACAGAACCCAGTTTCATAAAATGATAGTGCACGCAAATGCGCACTTTTATGTGGTTATTGCCCGGTACGCGCGGGGCCGCCACGGATTGGAATCGAGGGGAACCTAGGGGCCCCTTCGGCTCACTTGGCCGCAACGCGGGCGATTCTGGGTGGAATGCCGCCGCGCACCGCCTGCACGGCGGGTGGCACTTTCTTGGCGCGAAATCGAGACAGGCCAGATTGATGGTGCCCCCCGGAGCGGACGTGGAGGGTCGGGACGGCCACTTCCTTGGGCAGGTGCCCCTCGGGCGGCTGAACGGATAGTGGTCAAACCGCTTCGTGAAACTTCGGATGGGAGGCCTCGGCCGCCTCAGTCATCCGAAACTCAAAAAGGCGTTGTTGAAAACGATCTTCTGGTCGGCGGACCATCCCCGCAGGGCCGAAAAGCCTTCTATTTGCCAATTGCCGAAGATACGTTTGCAGCGAGCTTTTACATGGATTTGAACGACAACCCCGCGCTGCCTTCAACCCCCCTGCCCCTTGGCGAGCCAACCGCGGCGGCTGCCGCGTCTCCCGGCGAATCCCGCGCGGCCGGCTCCATCGATGGCCACGCCCCACAGCGCTGACGGGGAGCCCGAGCCCGTCCGGACGCGGGCCGCCCGGCGGATCCTCCTGCGGCTCCTGGTCTTTGTCGCGGCTCCGGTGTTCCTTGCCTGCGCGGTCGAGGTCGCGCTCCGCCTGGCCGGCCTGGGGAAGCCGACCGGGTTCTTCATCCCGGACGCGAAGCCGGGGTTCTACCGCACGAACCCAGACTTCACCGCCCCGTTCATCCCCGCCTCGTTTGGGATCCATCCCGTCAATTTTCGCATCCGGATGCACAAGGAACCGGGAACGGTCCGGGTGTTTGTCCTGGGCGAGTCGGCCGCGCAGGGGACGCCCGATCCCGACTTCGGGTTTGCCGCCCAGCTGAGGGCCCAGCTCGGGGCGCGCTTTCCCGGGAGGGCCGTCGAGGTCTTCAACCTGGGCATCACGGCGATCGATTCCCATGTGGCCTACCGGATTGCACGGGACGCCGGGGCGTTCCAGCCGGACCTGCTCGTGATCTACATGGGGGACAACGAGGTGGCCGGGCCCTACGGCCCCGGCTGCGCCTACGTGTCGGCGAACAAGCCCCTCTGGTTCATCCGGGCCGGCGTCTGGGTTCGAAGCACCTGCACGGGACAGCTGCTGACGAAGCTGCTCGGCCGGCTGGCCCGGTCCGGGCTTGGGGCCCGGGACTGGAGGGGCCTGGAGACATTCTCGGAGGAGCCGGTGCGGAGCGACGACCCCAGGCTGGATGCCGTTTACGGCAATTTCTCCGCCAACCTGCGGGACATCGTCGGGTTCGCCGGCCGCGCCGGGGCGAGGACGGTCCTCTCCACCGTGGTCGCCAACCTGAAGGACTGCGCCCCGTTCATCTCGGCGCACCGGGAGGGATTGTCCCCGGTGGACGAGAAATACTGGAAGCAGGCGTTTGAGTCGGGGACGATCGCCTGGGACCTCGGCGACGTGCAGGGAGCGCTCTACGGGTACGGCGAGGCGCTCCGGATCGATCCTGAGTTTGCCGAGACCCACTTCCGGCTGGGCAGGCTCGCGGAGTCGCTCGGCAAGCCCGACATCGCCCGCAAGCGCTACCTGGACGCCCTGCATTGGGACGCGCTGCGCCTGCGCCCCGACGCGCGCCTGAACGAGATCATCCGGCAGGTCGCGCAGGGAGCCGGGAGCTCCGTGCTCCTCGTGGACGCGGCGAAGGCGATGGGCTCCGACCCCGAATCCCGCCCCCCCACGGCCGGGCACGAGATCCTGCTCGACCACGTCCATTTCGACTGGGCGGGGAATCTCCAGATGGCCCGGCTGCTGGCCGACGCATGCGCCCAGGGGCTTGCCGGCCCGGACGCGGGCCCCGGGGCCGGGCTCGACTCCGACGGGTGCGCCGCCGAGGTCGGCTACACCGCCGACGCGCAGCTGGCGATGCTCCAGACGGAGGTCCGGATGACGCAGAGGCCCCCGTTCACGAACCAGTCCACGTTCGGCGAGGACCAGGCCAGGCTCAAGGCGGAGGTCGAGCGCGCGGGCGCCCTGCTGCGGATGCCGGATGCGGGCCCCGCATACCGCAACGCGGTGGAACGGGCGCTCATGCTGAATCCGGACAGCGCGTCGCTCGCCATGCGCCTCGGGGCCATGGAATCCGACGCGGGCAACCAGGAGCGCGCGCTGCTGCTGCTCGAGCAGGCCGGGGTGCTCCAGCCCCCGTCCGCCGAGCTGTCCATGCGCAGGGCGCAGGTCCTTTCCCGCATGACGAGGTTCGACGAGGCGGAGGCGCTGCTCCGGGAATCCCTGGAATCGCAGGGGGACTACCACGGCGCCGTCGGGGCGCTGGTCGACCTGTGGGCCGCCACCGGGCAGTTCGACAGGGGCAGGCGGTTCTTCGCCCGCGAGCTGGAGAAGGCGCCTGCGAACCGCTACCTGCGGCTGGAATACGCGGAACTGCTCGTCCGGGCCGGCGAGCCGGCCGACGCCGAGCGCGAGGCGCGCAGGATCTGGCGCGAGGACCCCGACGGCCGGCCCGCGACGGGCGCGCTGGAGCTGCTGGTCCGCCTCTTCGAGGGCCATGACCGGAAGGGGGCGGCCGACGCGCTCAGCCGCGAGGCGCGCGCGCACCAGCCGGGCGACTACGCCAACAACAAGCGCCTCGTGCAGATCTACACCGCGGAGGACGACCCGGCCAAGGTGGTCGAGAGCCTTCGGGCCATGGCGGCCAGCGGCCCCTTCGACGCCGCCGAGCACGTGGACCTCGCCCACCGGCTGGCCGACCTGGACCGGGGAGGGGAGATGCTCAACGAGCTGGCCCATGCCAGGGAGGTCGCGCGGATCGAGGGCGGCGAGCCGCAGATCAGGAGGGTCGACGAGCTGATCGGGGCCTTCCGGAAGCGCTTCAGCCACGGGCCGGCCAGGTGAGGCCCCTCCCCCGGGGGAAAGCCTAGCGGCGGGTGCGGAACAGCCAAAGGAGGAGCGTCAGGGCCACGCTCACGAGGACGCAGGTGGCGACCGGGAAGTAGATCTCGGTGCTTCCCCGCCGGACGTGGATGTCGCCCGGCAGCCGCCCGAGCCAGGACCGGCCGAATCCCGACCAGACGACGGCGCCGGCGGCGGCGATCGCGAGGCCGAGGGCGACGAGGAATTTTCCAATGTCCGACACGGCGGGTCCGAGTGTTCCCTGGAAGGGATGCGTAAAGGGATCCCGGCCGGCCACGCAAACTTATCCGTCCGGGCGCCGGCCGCGGCTACGGCGCGGGATTGAGGCTGTCGAGGAACTCGTGCCGGCCGCGGAGCCTGTCCGGGGCGGCGCCGGGACCGGGCCCGATGTGCATCACCTGGTACCCGTCGCCGCCGCCGTATGCCGGCCACGGCGGCAGGCCAAGGCCGTTCGGATCGCCCGTCTTGGCGAAGTTGGTCCAGTAGGAGGCCAAGAGTTCCGACACGTCGCGGTCCTCCGGCCGCCAGGGGAGGTTCCTCGACGGGAGCGTGCGGAAGACATACTCGATGTCGGATGCGTGCGGGGCCGTGGGCTCCGCGCCCGGCGCCGCGTCCGGGGGTAGGGGAAGGGTCTGGTCAAACTCGTAGCGGTAGACCGGGGACCGGCCGGTCGCGAGGTGCGCCTCGATCCATCTCCACGTGTTGTGGGCGATGAAGTCGTCCCCGGCGAGGTCCTGCGCCGCCCGCCTCGCCTGGGCGTCCGTCTCCGCCGGGTAGAGCGCGAGGAAGGCCTCCGCATGGGCGCCAAACCTGGCCCTGGCGCGCGCGACGTAGTTTTCGACGGTCGGCCGGGAGTCGCCGAAGAAGGCCCTGTAGCTTCCCTCGTCCCTGTTCCATCCGGCCAGGAGGGGGACGCGGCCCTGCCCGCCGGCGGCGTAGATGGAGCGGCAGTCCGCCGGCAGGAAGTATCCGTCCACGCTCGGCTGGAAGTACTCCATCGGCAGCTTGAGCGCCGCGTCGAGCAGCTCCTGGGCGGGCTTCGCCCGCAGCGCCTGGAGGGAGGCCGTCCCGAACGCGGACTGCGCGAACCTGACGCCCGCCTCCTCGGCCTCGGCGAGCGACTTCATAGGCGGGCTCGCGCTTACAAGCGCGCCGCTCTCGCCGATCGCGCGCCGGAAGAGGCCGCGGGCCAGGGGCGACGCCACCAGCCCGCTGACCGCCTCCGATCCGGCCGATTCCCCGAAGATCGTGACGTTGTCGGGGTCGCCGCCGAACGCCGCGATGTTCCTCCTGACCCATTCGAGCGCGGCGACCTGGTCCAGGAGCCCGTAGTTGCCCGACGCGCCGCGACCCGACTCCCTGGCGAGCTCGGGATGCGCGAGGAACCCGAACACGCCCATGCGGTAGTTGAAGCTGACCACCATCACGCCCTTCTTCGAGAGGTTCCCGGCGTCCTGGCGCGGCTCGGAGGAGGAGCCGGCGACGAAGCCGCCGTCGTGGATCCAGACCATCACCGGCAGCCCGGCCCGCCCGGGGTCCGCCGGCATCCACAGGTTAAGGTACAGGCAGTCCTCGCTGGGCCCGTCGTCGTGGAAGACCATGTCGCTGAAGATGCGCCCCTGCATGGCGCGCGCCCCGTAGTCGGCGGCCTTGCGGACGCCGGCCCATGGGGAAACCGGCTGCGGCGGCCTCCAGCGGAGCGTGCCGACGGGCGGCGCGGCGTAGGGGATGCCCTTGAACGTGCGCACCTTCCCGTCGGCGCTGACCACGCCCTCGAGGACACCGTCAGCGGTTCGCAGCTGCACGTGGCGAATCTGCTGCGCGTGGATGATCCCGGGCAGGAGCGCGAGCAGCACGGCCAATTTCTGTCGTGAGAACTTCATGGTTGATCCTCATTCCTTGCCTTGCGGCGGTGCCCTTGCCTAGTGCTCGAGGAGTAGCAGGCGGGACGACTCGTTCTCCAGGGCGGATTCCACCGAGAGGAGCGCGCCGTAGTCCTGCGGGGCGACCAGCGAGGGCTTGGCCGAGAGTTCCTGCGTCACGGACCAGCCCGTGCCGGAGGCCCTTGCCGAGACGTGGACGGTACCCGCGCCGTCCGGCGCGGTCATGTCCTCGTTGCGCGGGGCGATCACCACGCGCCTGAACCCGGCCGGCAGCTCGATCTGCGCGTGCACCGTCTCCAGGAGGGGGGCCCGGATGAGGAGGGGCAGGGTATGCCGGTCCGTGTTCGCCGGGAAGAGCCTGAGCGCATAGGGCAGGTCGAAGTACAGGTATTTCCCGTCCACCACGGCGTAGTGGTCGATCTCCACGGTGAACTGCTCGACGCCGGGGTACCCGTCGAAGTTCGTGGACAGGTCGCCGACCGGACGGGCCCCCTGGGCCACCCCGCTGACGGCCTCCTGGAAGTAGCGCCGCCTCTCCTCGGGGGGCAGCTCCGAGAAGAACTTGTTCTTCTCGCCGTATCCGGTTCCAAAATACTCCCTGCGGATCTGCATCCTCACCCGGCCCGCGTCGTCGACGCTCATGCGGTAGCTCTCCGCCAGGCGGTTCTCGTCGCCGCGCGCCGCCCGGATGGTACCCAGGCTCTGGTCCGCCAGGGTTATCCCCAGGTCGCCGTCGTGCGGGGTGGCCCCGAGGCGCGCGTACTGGTCGGTGTCGTTGCAGTAGTAGCTCTCGGACCCCGCCCGGACCCTGACCAGCACCGACTGGAACTCGTACGGGAGGGGGAAAGCGGCCGCCACCTTGCGCAGCGGGTCGATGGCCGGCTCGGGCGAGGCGAGCACGAACTCGGGCTTCAGGCCCGCGGCCGACAGCATCGCGTGGAGGAGGATCGCGCAGTCGGCGCCGTGCCCGTAGCCGTCCGAGAGCGTCGTGTCGGCGTTCGACAGCTCGCCGAGCGGAAGGGCGGTGAACGACGGCCCGGCCGAGCGGATCGCGCTGGTCACGAGGTTGCGGATCGCCTTCACGGCGTCTAGCTTCGTCTTCGCGCCCGCGGCCAGCTTCCGCGCGAGCTCCTGCGCCCTCGCGGAATGCGCCGATCGGTCGAGGAGAGTCCGCTCGAGCTCCGCCAGGTACGCGGCGGGGTCGCCCACGTAGTACGCCACCCCGGCCCGGTAGAGCCAGGCGGGCGGCAGCTCGTGCTCCGCGGGCATGGCCTTCACGTTCGCGGCCTTCCAGGTCATGACGCGGAACCCGTTCTCGACCCTGCTGTCCCCGGACACGATTCCGGCCGGGCCGCAGTCCAGCGTGCGCAGGTCCACCCCGGCCGGCACGGTGACCACGAAGTCCTTGCGCGCCAGCTCGTCGCCCTCCTGGAACGGCTGGAATCCGGACACGTAGGCCTTTCCGTGGTAGGCGATCTCGTACTCGACCTCGATCGTGGAGCCGACATCGACCCCCGGGAGGTTAGCCACGAGGATCCTGCCGCCGGTGTAGCGCTTGGCGCCGGCGTTCCAGCCGGCGTCCATCACGTTGACCTCCTCCTTGGAGATTTCCTGGCGCTTGCCGTCTTTCGAGGTGACGACCGCCTTGACGAGGCGGGCATCGGAGATGGCGGGGTTGTAATCGATCTTGATCTCGGACTCCCTCTTCTTTCCGCTGTAGTTGAGGATCTCCTTCACGACCCGCACCCTGAGGAGCGCCGTGTGCGCATCCTTCACCTGCAGCTCGACGCGCTCCTCGAGCACCCGCGAGTCCGACTCCACCGGCGGGGCGGCGCCGGCGTCGGCCCTCGCGGCCAGCAGGTCCCCCGGCCTGTACGTGGTGGCCAGGACCGGCGACTTCCGGTCGTCGTTCTGGAGCTCCTTGAGCGTCTGCTTGAGGCGCAGGTACTGCGCGGGCGTGAACTCCACGGTCTTCAGCCTCACGTCGCGGGAGCAGGAGAGGATCCCGTCCCTGAACAAGAACGCGCGCTGGTAGCCCACGCACTCGTCGTCCTGCGGGGCGCAGGTCGGCATCGAGACCGTCCCCGTGAACCCGGGGGCCAGGCGCAGCGAGACCTCCTCGTGCAGCCCGCACGCCACGTACGTCTCCATGGGGAACCGGCGCTTCTCCAGGCCCGTCCCGCCGAGGATGAAGTTCACGATGCCCAGGTCCTTGCCGATCCAAGGCACGTTTACGACGGCCTTGCCCTCGCCGAACGCGGTCGTGGTGGCCGCGGAGAAGTCCACCACGGCGCGCACGGGCACCGACGTGTCGAGGATGTTCTCGGGCGTGATCCTCAGGCTCTTCAGGGTCGCCCCGGGCATGGCGTGCTTGATGTTGGCCTCGAAGAAGCGCCGGCGGTCGTCCGGCTTCATCTGCGCGAAGGCCTGCCGGTACTCGTTGTCGTTGATGCCGTCGAACGACATCTCCGAGTGCGCCTCCAGGGCCCCCGAGGCGCTCAGGGTCCCCGTCGTCGTTATCCGCATCATGCTGTTTTCGGGGGGGTCCACTGGGCTCAGCCGCAGGACGTCGCCCTCGGGGCGGCAGGCGAGGTAGCTCTGGTTGTCGTCGTAGGTGGGCAGCAGGTCCCTCGTGTTCTCGTCTGTCGGGTCCATGAGGACGTACTCGCCCTTGCGCAGCTCCACGCCGACGATCGCGTGGTTGAAATACGGGTTGGGCACCCGCGGGTCCTTCTTCCAGCCGACGCTGACGAGAACGGGGTACGCGTTCTCCCCGGCCGCCCGGAGCAGCGAGACGAGCAGCGCCGCCTTGTCGCGGCAGACCCCGTATTTCTTCCCGTAGGTGATCTCGACGTCGTGGGGCTCGAAGCCCGGGCGGTCCTTCTCCGGGGTGATTCCCATGTAGCGGATCTTCTTCGAGACGTAGTAGAAGACCGCCCGGATCCGGTCCATGTCGGTCGCGGCCCCGGCCGTGAGATCGGCCACCTGCTTTTTCATCTCGGGCGTGATCGCGTTCAGGTGGGGCTTGCTCAGCTCCCAGTACCAGCGCGACACAACGCCCCAGTCGGGCGTCGTGCTGAGCGAGACGCGCTGCAGGACCTCCTGGTACGGCGGCATGGCCGGCTCGTCGAACATCCGCGGCACGCGGCTCACCTCCCAGTGGTAGGCGACGCTCCCGCCCTCCGTCCTCGTCGAGGCGGCGACAGTCCCGGGGATCTCGTCGCGCAGGATGACCTGCCGGAGCGGCTTGTCCGCGGGCATGCGCAGCTCCAGCGAGAGATGCCGGATGTAGCCGCCGCCCTCCATCATGAAGTCCTCCGCGTATTCGCCGGGGATGAACGGCCGCGTTACCGTGGTGCGCATGACGGCGTGGACCATGTCGCCGATCTCGACCTTCGGGATGTTGACCCGCAGCACCTTGCTGTTCGGGTCGTAGATGTTCATCTGCATCTGGCTGTCGTCGATGCTCTCCTTGGAGTTCGCGGCCACGTCGACCGGCTCGACCCGGCCGTCCGGCTTGATGATCTCAAGCCGCGGCACCCCGACGGTCGAGTAGGGGAGCATGAAGTTCATGGTCAACGTGTTGTTGTCCCGCCTGCCCTTCTCGGTCAGCACCTTGGTGAACACCTCGTCCTGGATCTCGGCGGTGCCGTCGCCGTGGACGACGCGCATCGACCTCTGGTCGACGGTGGCCTCGTCGCAGTCCGGAAGCTTCGCGAGATTCACGTCCGCCGCCTCCGCCTCCACCTGTTTCAGGTCGAGCGCGGCCCATTCGTCTCCGGAGTAGGGGCCGGCCTCCTCGGACCTGCCGGGGGAGGCGAGGGCCAGCGCGGCCGCGGCCAGGGGCAGGCAGGAAAGCAGGGATTTCAGGTTCTTCATAAGCGATTTGAAACTAGGGGATTTGGGGGGAGACAGCGGCGGCGCCCCCCGGATCCGCCGAATCAATCCCGGGCCCGCGGGGCTGGCAAGCCGCCGCTCAGCCGCCGAAGGCGTACGTGTAGGGGCTTCGCATGTGCCGCGAGACGTAGTGGCTCGCCTCGCTGGCGTGGGGCCCCACGAACCTCTCCTCCGTAGAATCCCACCAGAGCCTGCGGCCGGTGCGAAGCGCGATGGCGCCCAGGTGGCATATCGTCGCGGAGCGGTGCCCGGTCTCCACGTCGCAGATCGGCAGCTGCCTGGAGCGGACGCAGTCGAAGAAGTTCCCCATGTGGTCGTTGCTGACGGGCAGCCGCACGGCACCGGGGGGCAGGGGCGTGTGCAGCATCTCGGGGCTGCTGGCGGTGATCTGCGACCGGTTGACCCAGATCCAGCCGTCGGTGCCCACGAAGCGGATGCCGTTGTGCTGGCCGTCCGCCCTCACCTTCTCCCCGTAGATGTTGTCGTCCGTGGTCGTGCGGACGTGAACGCCGACGCCGTTCTCGTAGAGGTACGTGACCTCGTACTCCGCGAAGGTGGTGTAGCCGCCGCGGATGGGCTCGGACAGCCCCTGACCCTCGACCTGGCGGGGGGCCGGCAGGCCTATCGCCCAGGAGGCGATGTCGAGGTGGTGCGCGCCCCAGTCGGTCATCGTGCCGCCCGAGTATTCGTACCAGTAGCGGAAATACGTGTGGCAGCGCTGCGGCACGTAGTCGGCTTTTGGCGCCTGCCCCAGCCAGAAGTCCCAGTCGAGGCTGGGGGGGACCGGGGCCGCCTTGAACGGGCCCTCGCGCAGGCCGGCGGGCAGCCAAACCTCGGCCCGCCTCAGGTTCCCGATCCGGCCGTTGCGGACCAGCTCGCACGCCAGCCGGAAGCGCTGGGAGCTGCGCTGCTGCGTGCCGGTCTGCAGCACGATGCCGTGCCTGCGCACGGCATCGATCACGTGCCGGCCCTCCTCGATCGTGAGCGTCAGGGGCTTCTCGGAATAGACGTCCTTGCCGGCCTTCGCGGCGGCGATGTTGATAAGCGTGTGCCAGTGGTCGGGGGTCGCGTTGACGATGGCGTGGACGTCCGGCCGCTCGAGCACCCTTCGGAAATCCGAGTACTTCGCGGGCGCCTTGCCGCCGACGGTGAGTTTCCCCGCGGCCTCGGCCGCGTGGCTCGCGTCGACGTCGCAGACGGCGACGATCTCGCCGTGGTTGGCTGCATTCGCGCCGTCGCCCTTTCCCATTCCACCGCAGCCTATGAGGGCGATGCCCGGGCGGTCGTTCGGCGAAAGGGCCTTCGGCGCCTCGGCGGCGCCGAGCATCTGGCGCTCGACGAACCAGGCGGGCATGCCGGTCAGCGCGGCGACGGTGGCGACCCGCCTGAGGAACGTCCGGCGCGAGACCTGGAAGTCCTTGGTCGGGGGACGGGCCGGAGGCCGGCCGGGGGAGGGGGGTTGGTTCATGGATCGGGTGGAGGCCGGGCTTTGCCGGGGGCTGTGGTTTCCCTTGGATGCAGGAGCACCGCGCGCCCGTTTGCAAGCCGCGCTGGCGCCGCGCCGGCCCGGAGGCATGCCGGCCTTATCGCCGCCAAAAGCGGGCGTACTAAACTCCAAACCCGGGCCGCCGGCAATTTTTTGGTGGATTAGGCTCCGCGCCGAAGGCAGGATGCGGCACCCGGGGACGGCCGGCCGGTGCAACGAAACCGGGCCTGGCCCGGCCCTCTGTTCTATTATGATAACAACCCCCCTACGCCTCGCATCCCCGCGTGGGGCGTTTCCCGGATTTCCATCGTAACCAACCAGATCATGAACACCCCCGACATGGACCGCCGCACCTTCCTGAAGACCGCCTCGCTCGCCTCCGCGGCTGTCTCTCTTCCCAACATCCTGCGCTCGCAGGGCGCCGGCGCCCAGTCGCCGGGCAACAAGCTCAACGTCGCCTGCTGCGGCGCCGGAGGCCGCGGCTACGACGCGGTCCAGGCCATGAAGGGGGAGAACCTGGTGGCGCTCTGCGACGTCGACGACGAGCGGGCAGCCAAGGCCTACGGGGAGCTCCCAGGCGTGCCGCATTTCCGCGACTTCCGGGTCATGCTCGACAAGATGGGAAGCAAGATCGACGCGGTGACGGTGTCGACGCCCGACCACATGCACTTCCCGATCGCCATGTCGGCGCTCGCGCTCGGCAAGCACGTGTTCGTCGAGAAGCCGCTCACGCACACGCTGGCCCAGACCCGCCAGCTCGCCCAGGCCGCCCGGGAGAAGAAGGTGGCTACGCAGATGGGCAACCAGGGCCACGCGGGCGAGGGCGCCCGCCTGCTCAAGGAATGGGTCGATGCCGGAGTCCTCGGCGAGGTGCGCGAGGTGCACAGCTGGACCGACCGGCCGATCTGGCCCCAGGGCCTCAATGCGCCCGACCACAGCAAGCTGATGCCCGTCGTCCAGCCGACGCTCAGCTGGGACCTCTGGCTCGGCGTCGCGCAGGCCCGCGAATACGACCCGGCCTACCTGCCCTTCGCGTGGCGCGGGTTCTGGGACTTCGGCACCGGAGCCCTCGGCGACGTGGGCTGCCACATCATGGACGGCGCGTACTGGGCGCTCGGCCTCACGGCCCCGACCTCGGTCGAGCCGGTGAGCGCGCACGGGACCGCGATCAGCGGCCCGAACGCGTCGATCGTCCGGCTCAATTTCCCCGCCCGGGGGAAGATGCCGCCCCTCCAATGGACCTGGTACGACGGCGGCCTCCTGCCGGCGCGGCCGCCCGAGCTCGAGGAGGCGCGCAAGCTGCAGGACAACGGCACGCTCCTCATCGGCTCGAAGGCCACCGTCGTCTGCGAGATGTACTACGACAGCATCCGGATCATCCCCGAGGCGAAAATGAAGGAGATGGCCCCCGGCCTGCCCCCGAAGACGATCCCGCGGGTGGCCGGCGGCCATTTCGCGGAGTGGATCCGCGCCTGCAAGGGCGGCACGCCCGCCGGCTCGAACTTCGAGTACTCGTCCCGCCTGACCGAGAGCGTCCTCATCGGCAATGTCGCCATCCGCGCTAACCGCCGGATCGAGTGGGACTCCGCCTCCATGAAGGTGACGAACCCGGCGTCCGCCAACGAGTTCGTGACGGAGCAGTACCGGCCCGGCTTCGGCGTGTGACCCCAGTCCCCGAACCACCATGAGCGATTCCCCCGCACCCCCCCCCGCGGCGCCGCGCTGCGAGTACACGTGGGCCTTCCTGCTGCTCCGCCTGTTCCTCGGCCTGCGCACGCTGCTCGAGGGACTCGAGAAGTACGAGAGCAACGGCAGGTACTCGTTTGCCAACTACTACGAGAACATGAAGAGGATGGCGCAGGGCATCACCGGCGCCTCCTTCCTGCCGCTCTGGGCCACGCGCTACTTCGCGGACTCGCTCGGCTACCTGCTGCTGGCCCTCGGCGCGCTCCTGCTCCTCGGCGTCAAGTCGCGCCTGACCCTGATCATCATCGGGCTCCTGTACGTGGGCCTCTCGTTCGGGCTCATGGCGGTGCAGGAGAACGAGGGCGTGGCCTGGCTGGCCATCCACGTCATCCTGATCGTCGGGGCGCTCCTCCTCGTGCGCTACGACCGCTTCGCGCTCTGGCGCGACCGCAGCGCCTAGGCCGGACGGCCCCGCCACCATGCCGACCCCGCCGCTCCCCGGGTTCACCCGCCGCGACTTCCTCGCCACCGGCGCCAAGCTGGGCGCCGCGCTGATCGCCGCCCCGTACCTTGCCCGCTCCGCGCCCGCAGGAGGCGGCGCCGACAGCCTCAACCTCGCGCTGATCGGCTGCGGCGAGCAGGGCCGCGTGCTCCTCAACGCCGCGTTCAAGATCCCGGACATCCGGTTCCGCGCGGTCTGCGACATCTGGCCGTACAACCGCAGGTACGGCGAGCGCCTCCTGAAGAAGTACGGCCACGAACCCGTGCCGTTCGAGGACTACAGGGAGATGCTCTCCGCGACCCCCGACCTCGACGCCGTCATCGTGGCGACGCCCGACTTCATGCACGCGGAGCACACGATCGCGGCGCTCAAGGCCGGCAAGCACGTCTACTGCGAGAAGCTCATGTCCAACACCGTCGATGGCGCGCGCTCCATGGTGCGCGCCGCGCGGGAGGCGGGGCGCCTCCTCCAGATCGGCCACCAGCGGCGCAGCAATCCGCGCTACATCTTCGCCCGCGACAAGATCGTGCGCGGGGACAAGCTGCTCGGCCGGGTGACCAACGCGACCGCGCAGTGGGACCGGGCGGTCACGGAGGACCTGGGCTTCCCGGCGGGCCAGGGCGTCGCGGAGGCCGTCCTCAACCGGTACGGGTACGCCAACATGCACGAGTTCCGGAACTGGCGTTGGTTCAGGAGGTACTCCGGGGGCGTGATCTCCGACCTCGGCGCCCACCAGATCGACGTCTTCAACTGGATGCTCGGCTCCAACCCGGTCTCGGTGATCGCCGGCGGCGGCCGCGACTACTACACGAACCACGAGTGGTACGACAACGTGTTCGCGATCTACGAGTACCCGACGGAAGACCAGGTCGTCCGCACCAGTTACCAGGTGCTGACCACCACCAGTGCGGGCGGCGGGTACTACGAGTACTTCATGGGCGACCAGGGCGCGCTCAAGATGTCCGAGAACCCGAAGTACACGAAGCTCTACCGCGAGCCCCGGGCCCCGGAATGGGACCCGTGGGTGGACAAGGGCCTAGTCATGCGGCCCGGCTCCGGCGAGGGCGCGCCGCTCCCCGTCAGGCCCTGGGAGAAGCCGCGGCCACGCATCCCCGGCCTGTCGAAACCGGCGTCGGTCGTCGACGTGCGCGAGACCGCCGAGCTGTCCGCCTGGGACATGCCGGTCGTGCTCGACAAGGCAATCCACCAGCCCCACCTCGAGAACTTCTTCGACGCCATCCGCGGCAAGGCGGCCCTGCACAGCCCGGGCGAGGTCGCGCTCGCAACCGCCGCAACCGTGCTCAGGGTGAACGAGGCCGTGGCCGCCCGGAAGATGCTCACCTTCGCGCCGGAGGACTTCACCGTCTGAAACACCCACCCATGACCCGCCTGCTCGCCGCCCTCCTCATCCTCGTCTCCGCTGCCGCCGCCCGCGCCGCGGACCTGGTCCCGCTCAAGCTCGACCTGCCCAAACCGCTCTTCGTCGGCACGCCCCGGCCCATCACGGTGTCGAACCTGGAGCCGCAGCAGGCCGCCGCCGAGCGCCCCCCGCTCCTGGTGCCCGCCGGCACCGTCCTGCTCTCGCGCGGAAAGCCCGTCACCTCGAGCGACTCGATGCCGGTGATCGGCGAGCTCACGTTCGTCACCGACGGCGACAAGTCGGGCGTCGAGGGCTCGTACGTCGAGCTCGGGCCCGGCGTGCAATGGGTGCAGATCGACCTCGGCACGCCGGCCCGGCTGGCGGCGGTCGCGGTCTGGCACTTCCACGCCGAGGCGCGCGTCTACCACGCCGTCGCCGTCCAGGTGTCCAACGACCCGGATTTCAAGGCGGGCGTGACGACGCTCTTCAACAACGACGACACCAACTCGGACGGCCTCGGCAAGGGCTCGGACTACGCCTACGTCGAGACGTACAAGGGCCGGGTGATCGACGCGAAGGGCGCGGCCGCCCGCTACGTCCGCCTCTACAGCGACGGCAACACCTCCGACGAGCTCAACCACTACACCGAGGTGGAGGTTTACGGCCAGCCCGTGAACTGACGCCCCCCCGCGTGGCGCGCGCCGCCGGTCCGCCATGCCCAAGACCCTCCTCCGCTGGCTGCCCCTGGCCCTGCTGATCCTGGCGGCGCTCGGGCTGCGGACGAGGGACCTCGCCGCACGGCCGATGCACGCGGACGAGGCCAACCAGGCGGTCAAGGCCGGCGAATTGCTGGAGTCCGGGCGCTATGCGTACGACCCGGGCGACCACCACGGCCCCGTGCTCTACTACGCGGTCCTCCCGGTCGCCTGGTGCCGGGGGGAGCGCACGCTCGCCGGCCTGGACGAGCTGACGGTGCGCCTGGTCCCCGCGCTAGCCGGCACGGCCTGCGTCCTGCTGCTCGGCCTCCTCGCCGCCCCGCTCGGCCGCTGGCCCTCGCTGGCGGCGGCGGCCTTCCTGGCGGCGTCCCCGCCGGCGGTCTACTACAGCCGGTATTTCGTGCAGGAGACGCTTCTCTCGGCCTTCGCGCTGGCGGCCTTCGTCTGCGCGCGGCGGTGGTGGTCGACGGGACGGACCCGCTGGGCCGTGGCGGCCGGGGCCTGCGCGGGCCTCATGCAGGCGTCCAAGGCGAGCGCCCCGTTGTTCCTCCTTGCGGCGCTCGCCGCGCTCCTCGCCGCCCGCCCGCGGCCGGGTTCCCCCGCGGCCCGGCGCCCGGTGCGCGACGGCCTAGCCGGCGCGGCGGCGGCGCTGGCCGTTGCGGCCCTGTTCTACTCCTCGTTCGGCGCGCATCCCGGCGGACTGCGCGACGCGCTTGGAACCTACGGCGAGGTGGCGGCGCGGCTGGGCCGGGGGGACACCGGCCACGAGAAGCCGTGGTGGTACTTTATCAGGCTGTTCTCGTGGCAGCGCTCCGGCGGGCTCGTGTTCGAGCAGGCCGGGTTCGCGGCCTTGGCCCTGGCCGGGTTCGGCGTGGCGCTCGCGGGCGGGTCCCCGCTCCTGCGCTGGGCCGCCGCCTACTCGGGCCTCGTCCTCCTCGCGCTGTCGGCGACGCCCTACAAGACCCCGTGGCATGCGATCCACCTGGTGCCGGGATTCGCGATCCTCGCCGCCGGCGCGCTTGCCGCCCTTTCCCGGAACAGGCCCGGCCGGGCGGCCGCCGCGGCCGCGGCGCTCGGGGCGCTCGGGCTCATGGCCTTCCAGTCCGACCGGGTCGCCCGGGCCTACGCGTCCGATGCCCGCAACCCCTACGCCTACGTCCACAGCTCGCCGGACGTCCTCAGGTTCCGGGCGCTGGCCGCCGCCGCGCTCGCCCGCTCGCCCGGCAGGCCGGTGCTCGTCATCAGCGAGGAGTACTGGCCGCTGCCGTGGTACTTCCGCGGGCTGGACCGCGTCGGCTACTGGACCCGGCCGCCCGAGGACTGCGACGGCGCCCTGGTCATCGCGTCGGCCGGCCTCGCGGACGAGGTCGCCTCGCGCCTGCGCGGCCCCTACGGGAGGTCGTACCTCGGGCTCCGGCCCGGCTTTGTCTGCGTCGTCTTCACGCCCAGGCCATGAGCCCGCGCCTTTCGCTCGTCGTGCCCGTGTACAACGAGGCCGGCAACATCCTGGACCTGGTCGACGGGGCCGCCGGGGTCCTGGCCGCCCGCGGGGACTCCTTCGAGATCATCCTGGTGAACGACGCCAGCACGGATTCGACGGGGGCCGAGATCGCGGAAGCCGCGGCCCGCTGGCCCGCCTGCCGCGAGCTGCGCCTGCCGGCGCACGCCGGGCAGGCGGCCGCACTCCTGGCCGGCCTCCGGGAGGCGCGCGGCGGGCTCGTCCTCACCATGGACGGCGACGGGCAGAACGACCCCCGGGACTTCCCGGCGCTGCTCGGGCTGGTCGAGTCGGGCCGGCTTGACCTCGCATGCGGGTGGCGGGTCGACCGGCACGACGTGCGCTGGCGCCGGGTGGCGTCGCGCCTGGCCAATTCCATCAGGCGCACCGTCCTCGGCGACCGCGTCCACGACGCCGGCTGCCAGCTGCGCGTCATGCGGCGGGAGGTCCTGGCGGCGGTGCGGCCGATGGAACTCCTGCAGGCGTTCATCCCGGCCCTGGCGGTCGCCGCCGGCTTCCGGGTCGGCGAGCTTCCGGTGCGCCACCATGCGCGCCGGCGCGGCCGCTCCAAGTTCGGGTTCGCCCAGCTGTGGTGGCGGCCCGCCGCCGCGATGCTGCGCCTGCGCTGGGAGCTGTGGCGGCGCCCGCCGCCATGAGCCGCGCCGTGTTCCGCCACGAGGCGATGGCGACGTTCTTCGAGATTACGGTCGCCGGCCGGGAGGAGGCCTACGCCCGGCAGGCCGCCGGGGCGGCGTTCCGGGAGCTCGACCGGCTCGAGGGCGAGCTAAGCCGCTTTGTCGAGTCGAGCGACATCGCCCGCGCCAACCGCCTCGCCTTCGGGGGTTCGCTCGTGATCGGCGACGACGCGCTGGAGTGCCTGCTCCTCGCGGCCGGGGTCGCGGAGTCGACGCGGCGCGCCTTCGACCCGGCGTATGGCTCGGAGCGCCGGCCGGAGTTCCCGGACGGCGCCCCCCCGTTCACCCTCGATCCCGCCGCGCACATCCTGACCTCGCGGGCGGAGCGCCTCCGGCTCGACCTCGGGGCCGTGGGCAAGGGCTACGCCCTCGACCGGCTGGCGGAGGTGCTGGCCGAATGGGGAGTCGACTCGGCATGCCTCAACAGCGGCGCCAGCACGGCGCTGGCCCTGGGGCCCCCGCCGTCCGCAGCCGGGTGGCCCGTCGGGCTTGGCGAGGGCGGCGGCCGCCGCGAACTGCCGCTGGCCCGCGCGGCGCTCAGCGGATCGGGGCTCGCGGTCAAGGGCTCGCACCTGGTCGACCCGCGGACGGGCCTGCCGGCGGCCCGGACCCTTCGCGCCTGGGCCCTCGCGCCGGGCGCAGCCCTCGCCGACGCCCTGTCCACCGCGTTCTTTGTCATGAGCGACGCGGAGGTCGCCGCCTTCTGCGGGGCCCATCCCGGCATCGGCGCCGCCCTGGCGCGTCCCGACGGCGGCCTTGGGCTTCACGGCACCCTGGTGCCGGCGGCCGCGGGGAAATAGAAACGGGTCAGGGCTGCTGGCCCGAGCGGCCTCCCAGCCGCACCCGAGGGAAGAACCTGCCGGTCCTCTTCATGTACGCATCGTACTCCTCGCCAAAGGCGCCGAGCATCATCCGCTCCTCCTTGGGAACCCGGTTTGCGACGATGCCTAGGGTCGCCGCGGCCAGGATCACGAACATCCAGTTCGCCGAGACAGCCGCAAGGCCCGCGGTCCAGAGGATGATGGACGCGTACATGGGATGGCGCACCCGGAGATAGGGCCCGGTCGTGACCAGCCGGTGCCTTTCGCGCAGCATGAGCTGCGGCGACCACTGCCGGCCCAGGGCAACGTGCGTCCAGGTCCAGAATGCCACGCCGCCCAGGCCGGCCAGCAGTCCGGCCCACCGGACCGCATCGGGCAACCCGATGTAGGCGAAACGCAGCCAGGGTGGCTCTATGCCGTAGAGTGCGATGATTGCGAAAAAGAGGAGGCCGGCGGCGGCCCGGGCGGCGACGGAGGCCCGGCCCTCCCGCTTCACCGCGGCCGCGTCGGGCATGACCCGCTCGCCCCGCCGCACGATCCACACGTCGAAACAGATGCGCATCACGAACACGAGGCCGATCAGGGTCCATGCCGCCAAGCGCCATTGGGTGCCGGGGCCCGTCATGGTGGTGGTCCTGCCGGATCCTGGGATGCGCCGCTAGAGTTCGAACGATTCCTGCTCCGCGGGAGGAGGCGCGGGCAGGTCCCTCACCATCCTGAAATAGAAGTACACGTCCAGCGGTACGCGCACGATCGGTATGACGAGCAATGCGATCCTGATGGCGGGGAGGTTGCCGTGGATCATGCCGGAGTACCGCATCAGGAACGCGAGCGAGGTCGTGAGGAAAATGGAGACGGAGAGAAGGAACAGGTACAGCATGTAGCTCTTGCCCGTCCTCTTGTACGTCTCAAGGTTGAGCACCGCGTAGGCGAGGGGGCTCAGGATCAGGACGGCCCAGTACGTCCGGTCGATCAGGAAGGTGAGGGTCATGGCGTTGGATTGCCGGGTTGCGGATGAGCCCGCAGCGGCCCCATCCAACCTCGGAGCCGGCAGGCGGGGGGTCAACGGCTGAAAGCCGGCCGCAGGCGGGACGGGGCGACGGGGGAGGCATTGCAATTCCCGGGGTCCCTCCGGCGTGCGGCGGTGATGGAATTGTGCTCGCCGCCGCAGCGATGCGGCCGCCATTCTACCGCGCCCAAGATTCATGCCGGCCAGTTCCCCATCGACCGCCAACCGCGCCGTCTTTCTCAGCTACGCGCGCGAGGACACTGCCGCCGCCAACCGCATCGCAGAGGCGCTGCGAAGCCACGGCGTGGAGGTGTGGTTCGACCAGAGCGAGCTACGGGGCGGGGACGCCTGGGACCAGAAGATCCGCAGGCAGATCGACGCCTGCACGCTCTTCATGCCGATCATCTCCCGGACCACGGAGGGGAGGGGCAAGGGCTATTTCCGGCTCGAGTGGAAGCTGGCGGTCGAGCAGACGCACCTCCTCATGGAGGGCGTGCCCTTCCTGGTGCCCGTCGTGGTGGACGACACCACGGACTCGGCCGCCGTGCCCGCGGAGTTTCGCCGCGTGCAGTGGACGCGCATGCCGGGAGCGCTGCCGTCGCCGCAGTTCGTCGAGCATGTGAAACAGCTGCTGGAGGGGCCGCGGGCGGCGTCGGCGGGGGCGGGCCGAGCCGAGGCCGTGCAGCCGGCTTCGGCGGCCCCGGCGCCAAAGGCCGGCCGTTGGGTGGGGACATCGTGGCTCATCGGGGGGCTCGTCGCGGGCCTCATCGTGGCCGTCGCGGCCGTGGGCTGGTTTCTCCGAAGCCCCGCGCACCCGAATGTGGCCGCGGAGGCAAAGCCCGCCGCGCCGGCCGCCGCTCCGGTCAATGACAAGTCGATCGCCGTCCTCCCGTTCGAGAACATGAGCGAGGAAAAGGACAGCCTGTTTTTCACGGACGGGATCCACGAGGACATCCTGACCAACCTCGCCCTGGTCCGCGATCTGCACGTCGTCTCGCGCACGTCGGTCATGCAGTACCGAGGGACGACCAAGACCATCCGCCAGATTGGCGAGGAGCTGCGCGTGGCCTACGTGCTCGAGGGGAGCGTGCGCCGCGCCGGCGGCAAGGTCCGCGTGACCGGCCAGCTCATCAACGCGCGCACGGACGAGCATGTCTGGGCCAAGGCGTACGACCGGGACATCACCGACATCTTCGGCATCCAGGCCGAGCTGTCGCAGGAGATCGCCGGAGCGCTGGCGGCAGCGCTGTCGCCACAGGAGAAGACTCTCCTGCAGCGCCGCCCGACGGAGAACCTTGCCGCATATGAGCTCTTCCTGAAGGGCCGCGACGTGCTCAACCGCTCCCCGAGCGGAAGCCCCGCCCGGCTGAAGGAGGCCGAGGGCTATCTCCAGCAGGCGGTCGACGCCGATCCCAGTTTTGCGACGGCCTGGGGCTCGCTTTCGCAGGTGCATTCGTTGTTCGTCTTCTGGGAGATCGACCACACACCGGCGCGACTTGCCAAGGCCGACGCCGCCATCGGAAACGCCGTCCGTCTGGCGCCCGAGGCGCCGGACGTCGTCCGCGCGGTCGGCACCTACGCCTACTACGCCTACCGCGACTACCCGCGCGCCATCGCGCAGTACGAGAAGATCGCCCGGCTCCAGCCGAACGACCCGACGGTGTTCTCCTCGCTGGGCCTCATCCTGCGCCGCCAGGGCCAATGGGCGGAATCGCTGGCCCAACTGCGGAGGGCCGTCGAGCTCGATCCGGGCAACGTGAGCTACGTGCGCAACCTGATGCAGTCCCTGGAGTATGCCCGGCGCTGGGACGAGGCGGTCGGCCTGCAGCGGCGGCTGATCACCATGCTTCCGGAGGATCGCCTCAGGGAGGAGATTTCGCTTTCCTGGCAGTTTGCTTACTCCACCGGCTCGACCAAGGAGGCCGAGGATCTGCTCGCCCGGCTGACCCCGGAGCAGTTGAGCTCGCACCGCGTCATCAGGTTCCGCAGGGTGCTTGCGCAGTGGAAGGGCGACTATGCCGAGTTCAAGGGGCTTGACGCCCAGCTTCCGTTCTTTGACGAGGACGGCGCCGAGCACTCGATCCAGGCAGCGAATGCGGCCACGGTCTATGCCGCCCACGGCGACCTGCAGGAGGCGCGGGCGCGGATCGCGGATTTTCCCGCGGAGGTGCGGGCCCGGATCGAGCGCGAGCCGGCCAACCCGCTGCTGTACGGCTACCTGGCGCAGATGGAGGCGGTGCTCGGCCACAAGGAGGAGGCGGTGCGCCTGGGCCGCCGGGCGGCGGAACTTCTGCCGGAGACGCGCGACACGATCGTCGGTCCGGCCATAAGCTATTATCTCGCAAGCATCTACGCGTGGACGGGCGACAAGGATCGGGCGCTGGCGGAACTTGCCCGCCTGATGCACATTCCCGGCAGGGCCGAGGTCGAAATCATGCGCCATGACCCCATGCTGACCCCGCTGCGCGGCGACCCCCGCTTCGGGGCGCTGCTAAGCGACCCGAAGAACCGGGCGCCGCTGTTCTGAGGAACCCTGGCGCCCCCGCGCCGCTCAGGTCCGCGGCCTCGCGATGTCGGCGAGCCGGTCGGGCGCATTCCCGAGCCGCTCGAGGCGCGGGTACTTCAGGCCGCCGTGGTAGTCCACCTTCACCGTGGTGAACGCGTCCCCGTTCTGCACGATCAGCTCGATGGGCGCGGCGCCCGATTTCGCCGACTTGATGGCGTCCTTCAGGAACACGCCGGAGTACTTGTCGCCGTTGACGGCGATGACCTTCATTCCGGGCGCAAGGCCGGCGCTGAAGGCCTCGCTCTGCCACAGCACGTCGGTGATCGCGCCGGCATTGTCGCCCGCGTCGACCGAGAAGCCGATCGAGCCCATCAAGTCCACGCGCTTCCCGACTTTTTCACCCGCCTTGAAGACGTCCGTCGGCTCGTCGGAGAAGGCGAGTTTCCAGCCTCCTCGCGTGATGCCGCCGAGCGGGGCGGCCGGATCGGTCGAGTCGAGGCGCTGGCGGAGGAACGCGGCCCAGTCGAGCGGCTGCACCCTGCCGAGCGCCGCGACGACATCGTCGAACGTGTAGGTGGCGACCTCGCGGCTGCCGTCGTTCGCGCCGTAGAACGCGCGCGCGAAGTCGTCCATCGAGCGCGCGCCGCCGCTGCGCTCGCGGATCGTCGTGTCGACGTCGAGCCAGACCAGCACCCCCTCGTCGTAGTAGTCGTATGAGCGGCGGTAGTTTCGCCAACCGATGCCGGAGCCGGCATTGACCTGCGCTCCGTCAGCGGTGTCCTGGAGGGGGCGCCACGCGCGGCCGGGCACCAGCGACATGCCCGCGGCGATGCTGGCGAGGTTGTTGCGGTATTGCTCCGGCGTCCAAAGCCCGGAGCGCGCCGTGAGCACCTCGCCGAAATACTCGGTCAGGCCCTCGTAGACCCACAGCAGGTCGTCCCTCATCGGCACATGGTTGTAGTCGGGCGTCCAGAGGTCGGCGGGGCGGCGGTACTTGCCGTTCCATGAGTGGACGTACTCGTGGGGCATCAGGCTTGCGCTTCGCAGATACGAGTCCGGATCCGTGAAGTACTCCGGGAAGAGCCGGTCGTCGCTTGACTGGTGGTTCTCGAGGCCCCCGTGGGTCGTGCCGTCGGACAGGGTCAGGAGGAAGTCGTAGTGCCCGTAGTGCCGCGACCCGAACAACGCGTAGGCCTGCGCGACGAGCGCGGAATGGGCCGCGAGCTGCGGGGCCGTGATCGCGAGGTTCCCGGGACGGTCCGCGACGATGTCCAGGTGCACCGGCGGCGTGGCATTCGGGGCAAGGTCGACGCGCTTGAAGTTCACCCCTGCGATGAGGGGCGAGTCCACCAGTTCCTCGACGCTCACCGTCCTGAAGCTCACCTTGCCGCCGGCCTCGCCCGCCGGCTCGAGCGCGGTGGCGTAGCCCCAGCCCGCGGGCAGCGCAACGCTCGGCGCAACCGGGATCCGCCTGACATAATATCCTGCCGGGTAGAACATCACGTTGTACCACTGGAGGATGACGTGCCTGTTGGTCTCGGACGCTGCCCCGGCTGCGGCCGGCGAGAAGAACTGGAAGTCGACCCCGATCTCCTTCGCGCCGGGCGGGACGTCGAGGTGCAGGGTGAACATGTCGTCCAGGTCGCGGCGCCAGGCGACGCGCTCGCCGCCCGCGGTGATGACGACGCCCGCCACGCTGGCGATCTGGCCGCCGGGCGAATGCGTGCCGGGGATCCACTTCGGATAATGCAGCGCCAGCGGCCCTGGGCCGGCGGGGATGACCTCGTGGACGCGGAACACCCTCTGCGAGGTGTTCGAGACGTCGACGCTGAGCGTGAGCGTGCCGGGGTACGGCCGGTCGGCCGGGTCGGGCTCCTGCTCGCGCGCGGGCTGCATGCCTAAGGCGACGGCGGCGATCCCTGCGAACGGCGCGATTGCGCGAATCCAGGCGGACGGGAGATGTCTCATGGCCCCAGGAGGCTATGGGGCCGGGCGGTCCTTGCCACTGCAAAGCGAAGGAGAATCCAGGCCGCAATGCCCCGGGGGGAGAGGGGCGCGCAGCCCCGGGATCATGCCCCGCCGACCCGGAGCCCCGCAGTCCCCGCGCTAACGGCCCTTCGCGGCCCGGGCTGATCTCCTGACGCGGTACCGCTCCCACACGAGGACGGCCACATAGGCGAATATGATCCCGTTGAGGATGAGGATCGCGAGCCTGAGCCACGTGAAATGGCGGAGGATGGCGAGGCACTCCTCCGGCACGAATATCCCGGAGGAGACGACGACGACGTACTCCGCCCAGGCTGCCCCGAACCACAGGCCCAGACCCTCCACCAGGAGGATTGACGCGTAGAGCGCCGAGGCGATGCCTAGGCGCACGAGCGTGGCGGGCTCGACCAGCCCGAGCCTGTCCAGCATGATCTCCACGTACCGGTTCTCGGGCGAAATGCGCGCGATCTGGACAAAGTGGAGCGCGACGGCGGCGAGATCCTTGTGGATCAGGTCGAATATCCCCAGCGACAGGCAGGAGAGGGCAACGCCCTTTGCGAGCTTCGCGGCCGCTATGAGCCGCAGGCCCAATGGGGCTTTCGTTTTCGGGGTCAAATTCCCCCCATGATCCCAAGATGTCTTCGAAAACGCACGACTATAACCATGAAGGGTCTGCGTTGCCCCCGCAACCCGGGTTCCTTCGGGACGGCTGCGCGCCATTTCCTATGGCCATCCGCGGCCTGCGGCATATTAGAATGGCGGGCACCATGAGAATACGTTCCCGTTTCGCCCGGAGAGGCGCCGCGTTCGCCGCGGCGGCCGTGTTCGCCGGCTGCCTGTGCGCTCAGGCCGATGAGCCCGGGCTTCCGCACCTCGTGCGCAAGGACGGGCGCCACGCGCTGATCGTGGACGGCGCGCCCTTCCTGATCCTCGGCGCGCAGAGCAACAACTCAAGCGCATGGCCGGCGACGCTGCCGCGGGTCTGGTCCGCCATCGAGAGGGCCCAGGCCAACACGCTCGAGGTCCCCGTCTATTGGGAGCAGCTCGAGCCGGAGCGGGGCAAGTTCGACTACTCGGTCGTCGATCAGCTCCTCTCGGGCGCCCGCGAGCACAGGGTGCGGCTCGTGCTCCTCTGGTTTGGCACCTGGAAGAACGGCAGCTCGCACTACCTGCCGATGTGGCTGAAGCGCCAGCCCGAGCTCTGCCCGCGCATCATCGGTAGGGACGGCCGCCGCGTCGACTCGCCGTCGCCCCACTCGCCGGCCCTGCTGGAGGCCGACACCCGGGCCTTCAGCGCGCTCATGCGCCACCTGAGGGAGGCCGACCCCCGGCACACCGTGATCATGGTGCAGGTCGAGAACGAGCCCGGCTCATGGAACACGGTGCGCGACTATTCCCCCGCCGCGCAGAAGCTCTTCACCTCCCCGGTCCCTGCGGAACTGCTGAAGGCGCTCGGCAGGGAGGGCCGCGCCGGGGGAGACTGGGCGGCGGTCTTCGGGAGGGATGCGGATGAGTTCTTCCAGGCCTGGTCGGTGGCGCGCTTCATCGGGCAGGTGGCCGCCGCGGGCAAGGCGGAGTACCCGCTGCCGCTCTACGTCAATGCGGCGCTGCGCGACCCGCTCACCCAGCCGGCGGCCAGCACCTACGAGAGCGGCGGGGCGACGGACAACGTGCTCGACATATGGAAGGCCGCCGCGCCGGCGGTCGATGTGCTGGCCCCGGACATCTACATGAACGACAGCGAGCACTACCTGAAGGTGGTGGATCTCTACAGCCGGCCGGACAATGCGCTCTTCATCCCGGAGACGATCGGTTCCGCGGCCGGAACCCGCTTCTGCTACGCTGCGCTCGCCCGCGGGGCGATCGGCTGGTCGCCCTTCGGAATCGACAGCCCGAACCGGAATGCCAATGCGGCGGGCGATGCCCTGGATCCGATCGCGATCAACTGCCGGGTGCTCAACCCGATGATGCGCGAGGTCGCCCAGTGGGCCTTTGAGGGCCGACTGCATGCGGCCGTGGAGGAGAGCGACGGCCGCCAGCAGACGCTCGCCCTGGGGCGGTGGCAGGCGGCCGTGGCCTTCGGCCCTGCGACCTTCGGCTTCGGCAGGAGCCCGAAGGGAAACCCCGAGCCGGTGGGGCGCGTGCTGGTCGCGCAGCTGGGCGAGGACGAGTTCATGGTCACGGGGTATCTGTGCCGCGTGGACTTCAGGGCCGCGGACCCGGTTTCCGGCGCCCAGAGGGACTTCTTAAGGGTGGAGGAGGGCGCCTACGAGGGCGGCGTCTTTCATCCCGCGCGGATCTGGAATGGCGACGAGACCGACTGGGGGCTTAACTTCGGGTCGGCGCCGCAGGTCCTGCGCGTCCAGCTGGGGACCTATTGAGCCCTGCCGGAATGAGAAGGCGGTTGACGCTGGCGGACCCGGGCCAGGGGCTGAAGCTTTGGGCTCGGCAACGCCGATCGCGTCGCCGGTCGGCCCGCCGGCAAGGCACTTGTCACGTATCCTTTATGTTAATACATAGTCGAATCCACGAACCCAGCAGATGTTGAGTGGGCAATCGCGGAGTCGGTTCCGCGGCCCCCCCGCCACCCCGTCGCCACGATCGAGGGGCAAACGCCGCGGGCCCTCCTCATCTGGGCCCGCCAGCAGCCAGCCGCCGACAGTTGCACGCGTACGCCAACGAGGGCCTGCAATTGACAGTGTTTTGAGACCGAGATATCGCTATTAGGAGTATAAGCTGATTATAAAGGGGCACACCTCACATTTCACTTTGGGCGATCGCCAAAGAGAACCCCATTTTCTCGGTGCCTTTTGCAGCTCTTACCATCCCAAGCATTGCACTCATCGCGGCCGGCGTTGCCGGTCTTTTTGCGGTCTGCCTGATTTACCTTTTCTCTAGGAGGCGGGCGCGCGCACCCGCAGATCGGCACGGCACCGCCGCCGCCATGCTCGAGAACTATCAGCTGATCCTGGATACGCTCGAGCAGTCCAACGTTCTTCTTTGGTGGGCCCGGGTGACGCGCGAGGGCTCGACATACAATTGGAAGATCAAGACTCCGCCGCATCTCAGCACTAATCCCATATTCCAGCTGGCTTCCCTGGTCGAGAAGGACTGGCTCTGGGACGACAAACAGTCTCCCGAGCACGAGCGGATGGATCAAGCTTCCAGGAGAGCCCTCGCCGAGGGAGCGGACGGATACCAGCAGGAGTTTCCTATCATCGGGCCCGACGGCATTCACTGGCTCAGCGAGGAGGTTGTCATCAGGCCAGCAGGCCCGAATGAATGGAACCTCGCGGGAGTCATCGTCGAAGTGACGAAGCGCCACGAGATCGAGTCCAGATATCGCGGCATATTCGAGAATGCCGGGGAGGGCATTTTCCTGACGACGCCCGATGGAAAGATCATGGCCGCCAATCCCGCGGTTGCGCGAATCCTGGGCTATGATTCGGCTGATAGTTTGATGAGCGAGGTGCCTAGCATAAGGAGCTGCTACGCTGACATAACGAAACGCTCCGAAATGCTGAGCCTGCTGCAGGAATCCGGCAAGGTCGTGGGCTTCGAGGTCCAAATGCGCCGCAAGGACGGCGCGCGGATCTGGGTCCTGCTCAACATTCAGCTTGTGCGAGACAAGCAGGGCGAGCAGCACCTCGAAGGAACGATGGAGGACGTCACCGAGCGCAAGCGGGCGCAAGAGGCGCTGGCGGAAAGCGAAAGGAAATATCGGGAACTTGTTGAACACGCCAATAGCATCATCCTGCGCTGGACCCGCGGCGGCGTGATCACGTTTCTGAACGAGTTCGGGCAGGAATTCTTCGGCTACACGGAGGCGGAAATCCTCGGCCGCCACATCGTCGGCACCATTACGTCCCCGGAGAGCGAAACCGCGAGCCGGGAGCTTCGCCAGCTGATGGACCAGATTGGCACGCACCCGAAGATGTTCGCGCAGACCGTCTACGAGCACACGCGCCGGAACGGCGAAAGAGTCTGGGTCGCCTGGACCAATAAGCCGGTGCTCGATGAGCAGGGCCAGACGAAGGAGATCCTGAGCGTGGGCTTTGACATCACCGAGCGTCGGAGGGCCGAGGATGCGCTACTGCACGAGCAGGCCCTGTTCAGCAGTCTCACGAGCACAATCCCGGACCACATCTACTTCAAGGATCGGCAGAGTCGCTTCATCCGAATCAACGATGCCATGGCGCGAAGCTTTGAACTGCGCGATGCCGCCGAGGCGGTCGGCAAGACCGACTTCGACATCTTCAGCGACGAGCACGCCCGACAGGCTTACGCCGACGAGCAGCGGCTCATGGAGACCGGCGAATCGATGATCGGCGTCGAGGAGAAGGAAACGTGGCCCGACGGCCACGTCACCTGGGTCTCCACGACCAAGGTCCCCCGGCGGGACGCGCAGGGCCGCGTCACCGGGATGGTCGGCGTCTCGCGCGACATCACCGAGCATAAGCTCGCCGACGCCAAGCTCCGCGAACAAAACGAAATCCTGTCCAAATCGCACGAAGGCGTGATGATTGTGAATCTCGCCAACGAGATAACGCTCTGGAACCGCGGGGCCGAGGAGATGTTTGGCTGGACCGCCGCCGAGGCGCTTGGCCGATCGCCCGACGAACTGCTGCAAGTCGAAGACCTAAAGGCCGTGTCCACACTGCGCGCGTCCGTCGAACGCGAGGGCTTTTGGAACGGCGAGCTTCGGATGAGGAACCGCGAAGGCCGCACCCTTGTCGTGGACAACCGGATCACGCTCGTCCAGGACGAGGATGGACGGCCCCGGGCCCGCCTCGCTTTCCTCGCCGACATCACGGAGAAGAGACTTCTCGAGGAGAAGTTCCTCCACGCGCAGCGGCTTGAGTCCATCGGCATGCTCGCCGCGGGCATCGCTCACGACCTCAACAATGTGCTCGCCCCGATCATGTTTGCGGAGCCGCTGCTGCGCGAGAGCCTGTCAACTCCGCGCGACCTCAAGATCCTCGACACGCTGAAGAAATGCGCGGCGCGCGGCGTGGGACTGGTGAGGCAAATCCTCGGATTTGCGCGTGGCACAACCGGCGAATTCCAGCCCACACAGGTGAAGCACATCATGCGCGACGTCATCGATGTCATTGAGGGAACCTTCCCCAAGTCCATTGAGCTTCAGCAATCCATTCCCTCCGACCTCTGGCCGGTACTGGGAAACGCCACGCAGATTCACCAGATTCTCCTCAATCTTTGCGTGAACGCCCGCGACGCCATGCCAAAAGGCGGCACGATGTCCGTCACCGCGGCCAACCGCCAGCTCGATGCGGCGGCGGCCGGCGCGATTCCCGGGGGCAGCCAGGGCACCTGGCTCATGCTCGAGGTTTCCGACACGGGCACTGGCATTCCCCCCGACGTGTTGGAGCGCATCTGGACGCCGTTCTTCACCACCAAGGGCGTAGGCAAGGGAACGGGCCTGGGGCTCTCCACGGTTCGTGGCATAGTCCTAAACCACCACGGCTTTGTCGAATTGCACACGGAGGTTGGTCGCGGCACCACTTTCCGCGTGTTTCTGCCCGCCGTGGAAGGCGAGGCGCCCAAGACAACCAGCACCTCGTCGTTTGACATACACATACCCGACGGCCACGGCGAGCTGATCCTCCTGGTGGACGACGATGCCCCCATCCGCGACAACGTCTCCGCCATCCTCGAGAAATTCGGCTATCACGTCGTGAGCTGCGCCGACGGGGTGGAGGCGATTGTCATGTTTATCACCCGTGCCGGTGATATCTCCCTCGTCATTACCGATGTCGACATGCCCCGTCTCGGTGGCACAGAGCTGGCCCATACGCTATCGCAGATTCGCCCCGACATCCGTCTTCTCGGCATAAGCGGATTGTCCCCCGACGAGGCCGACGGTTCTGTCGTCTCGGCGGCCAAGAAGGCGACGCACGCGTTTCTCCAGAAGCCTTTCAGGGCCGTGGATCTGCTGCGCGCCGTGCACCGCCTGCTTCATCCACCCGATAATCCCTAGGCCGTCTGGTCGACAGGTCGGCTCTTCCGAGACGGCGGCCTCTTCCGCGAGAACCTCGCCAACGCGCCCGTCAAGCGCAGGTGTCCGGTAACGCAGGGCCCCAACAGCGAGACGAGCGTGAAGCTGTCTTGCGCCTCTCATCAGCGTTCGGCCGGATCTCAGGTGACCGTCGGGAAAGGGGAGGGCAGCCCATTGGTCGATCGCTGGCCCCCTTCCTGGGCAGAGTGCGGCCGCACTCGTGAACACGCGGCCGGAACGGTGCCCGCTGCGTCACCTGACGGGCGTCAGCGTCGCCCCGCCCAGGTTGGCGGCGAGAAACGCCTCGACCCTGTGGTAGAACTCGACCCGGTCCTGGTAGCTGTAGAACCCGTGGCCCTCGAAGGCGCGATAGAACGTCTCGGTGGGCACCCCCCTGCGCCTGAGCTCCTTCGCGAGCTTGCGGGACTGCTCGACGTCGACGACATTGTCCTCGGTGCCATGAGCGATGAGCACCGGCACGTGGATCTGGTCCGCGTGCCCGATCGGCGAGATCTGGTCAAGGTTGGCGAGGTCCCCGCCCGGCCTTGCGGCCTCGTCGAGTATTTCCATGGATTCTCCGCGGTTGATGGCGTCCCTGTACCCGTCGATCTGCTTCTTCCAGTCGAAGACGCCGCACTCGGTGACCGCGCAGCAGTAGAGGCCGTCCTCAAAGGCGACGCCCGCGACCGCGAGGTAGCCCCCGAAGCTCGCCCCCATGATGGCAACCTTCTTGGGATCGACGAGGCCCGTCCGCACGATCGCCCTCGCGGCGTCGGTCACATCATCGTGCATCCTCCGGAATTTGAACTTCCCCTCGAGGCTCACCGCGGGAACGTATCCGGATGACCCGCGGTAATTCGGCTGGAGGACGGCATAGCCCCGGCTGACCAGGAACTGGACCACGGGATTGAACAGGGCCGTGTCCCGGGCCCAGGGGCCGCCGTGGGCAAGGATCACGAGCGGCACCGGATGGGCGGTGCTCGCGCCGTCGGGGAGAGCCTCGTACCCCTCGAGCCTCGCGCCGTCGCGCGTATGGAAGGTTATCGGCACGACCGGGTGCAGCGGGCGGCCCTTCAGCCAGGGCGCGGCGTCGCCCAGGCTGCGGACCGTCTTCGCCTCCATGTCGAGGAGCTCGTGCGCGCCGGGGTGCTGTGGGCCCGTGAGTTCGAAGAGGAACTTCTTGTCCGCGCTGTCATGGTCGACGAGCACATTGTCCGTGCTTGGCCTGAGCTTGTTCATGGTGGCCTGGGCGACGGCGTAGTCCCTCAGGAACCATGCCGACACGGGCTTGCGCTGGACGTAGGTCACGCCGGCCAGCCGGCGGGCCGCGTCGGAGTAGTGCAGGCCGCCCGTGCCGATGTCGTAGGAGGGATCGGTGAGGACCGGCTCCTCAAGCGCCCCTGAGCCGAGGTTGCAGCGGCGCAGGGCGTAGCCCACGTCGGGCGAGACCGTTACGACCCATGCATACCGGTCGTCATAATCCATTCCCATGGGCCTGGCATCGGCATGGATCGGCACTTCGCCCCATGTCTTCGGGCCGGGAGCGTACCGATAGAAGTGGTAACGGCCCCTGGACCACGTCTCGCACAGGGCGAGCTCTCCCCGGTGGTCCGACGCCCAGAAGACGACGCGGCCCTCCTTGGGCGGGTTGAGCCGGCGGACGATCGCGTCGCCGCGCCGCGGCAATTCAGATCCGAACGGCTTGTAATCCGCGTCCATCTCGACGACATCACCCGGCTCAATCTGGCCCCCGACTGTGCTGCGGCACCATACAAGTACTCTCCCGGGTCGCGCCTCGGGAAAGCCGATGATCTGCGTCACGTCATAGGTGTCGATCGGAGTGTAATCCGAGATCCGGCCAAGCCGCGCCGAATAGAGGCCCCATGCGTACAGTTTGTCCTGGGTGACACTGAACACCAGCTTGTCGTTGCCCATCCATTGAAACGTGGAGACGTCAAGCGAGCCCGCCCCGCGAAGCCCGGTGGGCTTGTAGTCCTTCAGGTCGTAGATGACTAGGCTCCTCGAGTCGCCCTGGTCCGCCACCACGACCCCCATGTGCTGCCCGTCGGGCGAGAGCCGGGCCTCGCCGAGCGTCGCCGCCCGGAAGAGCTCCTCCGCCGAGAGCGGCTCGGAGGGCGGCGAAGGCGCAGCCCGCGCAGCAGTCGCAAAGGCTAGGACGGATAGGACCAGCAGTCGGAGCATCGTGGAAAACCCTGTTCCCCATGGTCTGCCCGTATCGCGCCGCCGATCGAGTGTATTCCGGCGGGGCGGACACCTGCTCGCCATAGCCCGTTGCGGCTGATCCATATCCATCGAACCGTTGGCCGAGGCCTTGGAGATGCCCAGCTCTTCGGATTGCGGTAGATCATGTTGCGGCCAACGTTTCTTTGAGCCTTCGACTATCCGAAGCTGGTCGTTAAGGGTACGGTACATCCAAGGCGGCTTAAGAGGGACCGGCTATTTTTCAAATCACTCTCGTGAAGCGAGTTGCACGTTGCTCCCTGAAGGGGACGCTGGCCGGTGCGGCCAAGTTAATCGGGCGAGAATCAATTCGAAGCTGCAGACAGGCCGAGGGTTCGCGCTCCCGCGCAGAGCGGGCAGATTAACTGGCGAGCCTGCGGCGGACGAACTTCAGCGCCCGACCGGCCTCGCGGTCGAGGTTCAGGCCGTCGCGCAGGTCGCGATTCAGGCTGATGTCGCGGCCGACCTCGCCGCCGGGCATGAGGAACGGCTCCATCGTTACGGCGCCAGCGTAACCGATTGTTCGCAGCGCGCCAAATATCTCATCCCACGGCATCCGCCCTCGACCGGGGGGACGGCGGTTCGTCTCGCCGATGTGAAAGTGGCCGAGCTTTGCTCCGGTGGTGACGATGGCGTCGCGAATACTGTCTTCCTCAATATTAAGGTGAAACGTGTCGAGCAGCACGCGGCAGTGTGGGCTGCCGACGCGGCGCACGTAGTTTACGGCCTCGGCGGCGGTGTTGAGCAGGAACTGTTCGAAGCGGTTGACGACCTCGACGTTGAAGAAGACATCGCAGTCCTCGGCGACCTTCATGATCTCGCGCATGCTTCGGATGCTGCGGTCGAGGTAGCGACGTTTTTCCCCGCCGAAGGGCAGCTTGCCCGGCCACGAGCTGTAGATGATGCCGCCAAGCTGCTTGTTGCCCATGTAGCGCAGCATTTCGGCGCTGCGCTTAAGGAACGCCATGCCCTCGCGGCGCACGCCCGCATCGGGCGATGCGATGTCGTAGCGCGACGGAAGGCCGATGCAATAGGTCAGCTCGATGCCAGCTTTCTCTGCGGCCCGTTTAAGGCGGTCTCGTTCGCTGTCGGGCATGTTGGTGACTGTGCCGGAGTTGACTTCAAGAATGTCGAAGCCGAGGCGCTTTACTTTCGCAACATAGGGCACGAAGTCTGCATCCCAGTTGTGCGTCCAGTAGGCGTAATAGATGCCGATTTTATTCATATGCAGTGGGAAAGGTTTCTTCGCGTTTGGATCAGGGAGAACGTTGGGCCTTGGACGGCGACGGTTTGAAGTTCTTCTGGGGAAACCGGGGATCGGCCATCCATTGGACACTCCCGTTGTTCGAATATCGGTCCCTTTATGCCACCAGGAGCCGGGCATTGCCATAAGGTTGGGGCGGATGGGCCAAACCGCTGATTGAATAATTCCAATTGTTGCGGGCGATCGAATGGGTGTTTGAAAAGGGACCCGTTTCGAAACGGGTCCCCTTGGGGACATCGCGTTGCGCCAAAGGCATTTGACGCACCGTTCGCAAGCGGCGCCGTCCCGGCTGTCCTTCAGCCCGGACCGTTAGGCTTCACGACCACAATCATGAAGGAGTCCGGCTTGGGAGCCGGTCGGGAATTCGCGTTCGCGGTTGGCATGAACTCCGCCGTAGGGAGGTAGAGCGTATGTGTCTTCGGATCGATACCCATCGTCCTCGCCCCCATTGGGGTCTTGACCGTCTGGACTATCTCAAACTTGCCCGGTGACGTTTCGCGCGCGACCGCAAGGGTGCCATCGCGGCAACTCGCGAATGCATCGCCATCGAACTGGGTGGCGTCGACGCCCGCTCCAATAGGAAGATCGGCAAGGACCTGGCCGTCATCGGCGTTCATAACGACAAGCGTCCGCGGATTGCGGCAGCCGATGAAGAGTCGCCGGTGCTCGCGGTCCATTGACATTCCCACGGGGGACCCGCCCGGAGACGTCGACCAATGGGCGAGCACCTTCATCGTCTTCGTATCCACCACTGCGACCTGGTTCTTGTCGACTAGGTTGATGAACACCCTTCCGTGCCCATCGGCCACGAGAAACTCCGGCTTGCCTCCAAGGTCGACCGCGGCATCTGCCCGGGCGGTCGTGGCGTCGGTGTCGGCGGGAATCGGTATCAGGACTCCTGCGTCTCCACACACAAGAAGGACCCTGTTGCATGAGGCGTCGAATATTATACCGTCGGCGTCGGGCTCGACCTTGACCTTACCCAGCACCGCGTAGGTCTTAAGGTCGAATATCACGACCGACGCATCCTCGCCATCGGAGATGAAGCCCCGTTGGGCGTTGGGGGCGAGGGCGACGCCGTGGTTGCGCTTCTGGCCCGTGATGTCGGCCACAACATTCCCATTTGCCGCATCGAGAACCATCGTGTGCGTTGAGCGAGGAACGAACAGCAGCTTATGGTCGGGGTCGACCGTGAGGTAATCCCACCCACCTGGGCCCCCGACATGCAGGGTCTCGGACACGCCATAGCTCATGGCTGTGGGAAGCGACAAGCCGGAAACGCGGACTTGCGAAACAGCAAGGCCACAGATCGCGAACGGCAGAAAGGTGCGGAGCCATGAAGCTACTTTGGTCATGATTTTTGGGAGGGGCCGTCATTCTTGGGTAGGATGGGAATCTATCGCAACCAGATACCATCGAGCGGTCCCCAAACTGGCCGATTTTGAAACGCCCGCCAGTCCATGAATGAATTCCCGAATCAGGCTCGTCGTCGTCTGAGTATCTCCATCAACGGCGCTCCTCCCTTGGAACGCCGCAGGAGGTCTTCAAATCCCGGTCAGCGTCGTTTCTTGTCTTCGTTTTGTGCGACCCGCGCCTTTACCAACTTCTTGATGAGGCCGATCGGCGGCGGTTTGTCTATTGGGAAGCGAATGGTCCCTTTGGACGTCGAGAAGCCCTTAAGCTCCTCGTTAAACATTCTGATCACCGAGGCAGTGGGGAAGAAGCTGCAATGTCCTGAAAATGCGGCAAACCACACCAGCACGCCTTTGTATCTGAACGCGGGAATCCGGTAGCTAATCGTCTCGGTGGCTTGGGGCGGGACAGCGGACCTAACCGCCGCGCGAACCTTTCTCAATGTGCTGCGGGCCGGTTCGGGGACGCGCGCGAGGTATTCATCAATGGTTTTCGGGGTGCCGCTCCCTTTTGTGACGGCCTTACGATGGCCACGATTTTCATTCCTCATGCGCGCGAGGGTGTACGGAGCTTCAATTGACGTCTAGCGGAAGTATAGGATTGTCCCGAAAGGGCTCGGTTCTCGAACAGCGCCGAAAGACTTCCGAAATCATGAATTTCTTTCGCCCTTTGCCCGCAATGCCATTTCTTCTTTGCGTTAATCGTCCCTGCATGCCGTCAGCTATTGCCATCAGACTAGCATCCGCCCTATGCACAATCACTCTTTCTTCCCTTTGTGCTGCCCCCGCCCTGTCGGCCGAGTCCGGAGCCGTCCGCGGCACCGTTTTTGACGGGTCGACGGGGCAGCCCATCCAATACGCTGCTTTGGCGCTGATAGAGAAGGCCGACGGGAGGATTGTCCGAAGAACCGCGACCGACGCGCGCGGGTCGTTCGACTTTGATAGCGTGCCTTTTGGCATTTACGTCGCCAGCTACGCGCTGGTGGGCGGTGATGTCACGGAGACGCCAGTCTTCGGCGTGACGGCGCAGCGGCCGGCAGTTGACCTCGGGAGGTTGACCCTTGTCTCGGACGAAAAGCTGAAGATGGGAAGGGTCGTAGTGACTGCCCGCCGAGAGGAGTCTTACAACTCGATCGACCGCAGGGTCTACAACGTTGGCAAAGACGTACAGAGCTCAGCGGGCTCGGCGAGTGACCTGCTGCAGAATGTACCGTCGGTGCAGATCGACATCGACGGAAACGTGAGCCTGCGCGGAGATCAGAACGTCCTGGTTCTTATAGATGGGAAGCCGTCTGCGCTCATGTCGGCGGCAAACCGGCCCGACGCGCTCGCGCAAATGGCGGCCGACTCAATCGAGAGAATCGAGGTGATCACAAACCCGTCCGCGAAATTCAAGCCTGACGGCACCGCAGGGATCATCAACATCGTATTGAAGCGCAAGCACGACGCTGGCTACTCAGGCACGTTTCGCGCCAATGTTGGAAACGACAGTCGCTCGAACTACGGTCTCTCCGGAAACTACAACCCGGGAAAGTACAACATCACCGGGAATCTCAGCGTCCGGAAAGACTTTCGACCGAGGTACAGCCAGGAGAGCCGAAGCCATCTGGACACGGCGAGCAACACCTTCATCTCCACCAAACAGAGTACTACAGAGCGCATGCGACCGCTGACGCGCATCGCGGAGATCGGCGCCGATTACAATATCGACGACGACGACCAGCTCGGCGCGACGGTCGACTACAACTACCGGACATTCCACCGCACCAGCACGATCACCAACGTGACCCAGGCGGCCGACGGCACGGAAACCAGCGACTACGACCGGATGCGATCGGATCCGGAGTGGCAGAAGACATTGGGCCTCGGGACGACGTACCGGCACAGCTTTTCGGAGAAGGGACACGAGCTGAGCGCTGAGATTAAGCGCGAACGCCATTGGGAGCAGGAGGACAACCAGTACACCAACGTGTACCCTACGCCGCCGGCGCCAACCTCCTTTGACTACACCCTTATCAGGCCGACCGAAACCGGCACCGACCTGTCCGCCGACTATTCCAGGCCCATGAGCGGCGACGCGAAGCTCGAAGCCGGCTACGCGGGCGAGGTCGACAAGGATGACATGAATTTCCTGGGAGGGTATTTCGACCCGGCATCCGGGACCTGGCTCGTGGATGCGACCCAGACAAACCGGTTCATCTATCGCGATTCGATACAGGCGATCTATGCCACCTACGGCAGGCCCCTTGGCAGGTTCGCCTTCCTAGGAGGCCTGAGGCTGGAGAAGACGTTCATCGACACGAACCAGGTTACGACCCAGGTGCGGGACAAGAACGACTATCTCAGGCTATATCCGACCTTGCACCTGAACTATGATCTGACGGAAACCGGTCAGCTTGTGCTCAACTATAGCCACCGCATCCATCGACCGGAGGGCGAGGACTTGAACCCGTTTCCAGAATATCAGGATCCCTTCAACTTGCGCGCCGGGAATCCAATGCTCGGTCCTGAGGAAACGCATTCGATTGAGAGCGGATACCAGTACCGGAAAGACGAGACAACTCTTCTGGCCGCGGTCTACCTTCGCGACACGTACCACGCCTTTACGACTGTCACCCGTTACATTGACAGCGTTACGTTACTCACTACCGAGGAAAATCTTGCCTCTAGTCGTTCGGGCGGGGTTGAGCTGATCTTGACCACGCCTCTCGGCCAAAGTGCGACACTCAACGTGAGCGCCAACGCCTACGACAACGAGGTCGACGCGAGTAACCTCGGTTACTCTGGCAACCGCTCGACAATGGCGTGGGATGCAAAGCTCAGAGTCGAATGGCGAGTGTCAAAGGCAGACGACGTCCAGTTGAACCTGAACTACTCCGGCAGGCGGCTGACTGCGCAGGGCTACAGGCTTCCCAACGACGTCGCTAACTTAGGATTTCGGCATGAATTCAAGGCGAAGAACATCACGTTTGTGCTCACGGTGTCGGACCTGTTCGACTCGCTAAAAGAGCGAACGGTGATCGACACACCCGTGCTCCACGACTACCTCATGCGCCGCCGCACCTCGCGGATCATCTATGCCGGCTTCATCTACAATTTTGGCAGTCCCGCCAAGACCAAGAAGGACGATACGCTTCAATACGACAATCAGTTGTAGTGCAGCTGATCGGCATGCTGCCGGCTGGGATGACGCTGTTCAGCTGATGCGAGAGCGCCGAGTGTTCGAAAATGGTTAGGAGTGTATCGGTCATGGCCGAGACCAATGATGCGGGAATAGATCCGAGCTGAGAGGCCATGATCGATACACTCCTAACCATTTTGAAACGCCCGTGCTTTTTCATCTAGGGCGTGTTTTCAAAAGCGATGGAACCAAACGTCGAGCGCAATGATCG
>OCTA010000097.1_pt1 | contig 81808 bp, 70 predicted proteins | sample 1538991 | NCBI WGS metagenome assembly OCTA01 (sample SAMEA3539302, study PRJEB22396) | soil metagenome | biome: tundra; feature: field; material: soil | place: USA | collected 2010-05 | depth 0.15 m
CAGCTCGCCCCTCTCGGCCGCTCTGGCGGCTGAACTCCGGGACAAGCTCTAGCTAAGGTCGCTGACGGGCGAGGAGGAGGAGGACGGCGATGGCTATGCCGTTGACGGCGGCCGCGAGCACGCGCACCGGCGCGGGAATGCGGGACGGCAGGACGATGACGGCAATCGCCTCCGCGAGGAGGACGGCGGTGATGAGAAAGAGTGTGCGTTTCGAATACACGGGCTATTTTGCCAATGGCAGGTTGACGCGGAAGGTTGACCCGTTCGGGCCGGTCGAGACGAGGGTGATGTCGCCATGGTGGCCCTGGAGGACGCGTTTGGCGATGCCGAGGCCGAGGCCCGTGCCATCGGGGCGGCCGGAAAGAAAGGAATCGAAGATCCGCTGCCGAATCTCCTCCGGAATACCGGATCCGGTGTCGGTGACCTCCATCACTGCGCGGTGCGCCGCTCCTTCCTTGTCCTCACTGACCGCGATCGTGATCGCGCCTCCGTCGGGCATCGCCTGCATCGCGTTGATCAGGAGGTTCAAAAGCACCTGTTGGAGCTGGCCCTTGTGGCCGTCCACGACGAGGGTGCGGGGCGGCGGGAGAAACTGGAGCCGGATGTTGTTCTGGGCGAGTTTTAGGCGGATGAGGATTATCGTGTCCTCGATGATTTCGGCCAGGGAACAGCGCGTGTGCAGATGGGCGGGCGCCTTCCCGAAATTCAGCACGCGGGTGACGATTCCCTCCAGCTGATCGAGTTTCTCGCTGATGACCCGGAGATCGGTGCGGCGCGGATCGCCGGGCGCAAAATCGGCCCCGAGACCGCCGTGAAGGAGCTTGAGGACCGTCAGCGGGTTGCGAATCTCGTGCGCAATCTCGGCCGAGAGGAGGCCGAGCATCGTCAGCCGCTCGTTCTTTCGCAGGGCTTCCTCGCTCTGGAAGACCCGGGCATACAGGCGCGCGTTCTGAAGAGCCACGGCTCCAAGGCTCGCCAGGACCGCGCACAAGCGCTTCTCGTCGTTGTCGAATCGATGCACCCGCCCCAGGAAGACGGCCAGGACGCCGAGGACCTCTCCCTCAAAGATCACCGGGGTCGCCAGGACGGAGTGCAGCGCGGCATCCCGCGGAAAATCGGCCAGATCGGCATATTCCGGGGATTGAATGTCGGCGAACTCCACGGCGTGGCGGGTATGGATCGCCGCTGCGACAAGGCAGGAGTCCATGGGAAAAGGGCCGGCCTGGGGCGTCGTCGTGCCCTCGCCTGCGTAGGCGCCCAGGCGCAAATAGCCGGGCTGCTCATTTAGGAAGAGGGCGCAGGCGCCCGCCCGCATCATCCGGCACGCGTCCCGCGCGAGGGCGTCGAAAAGCCCCTGGGGCGCGAGTTTGGAAACAAGGGACTGGCCCGCCGCGACAAGGGTCTCCAACTGGCGGGCCTTTTCCCTCAGGTGGTCGAGTTCCCACAGTCGTTGCATGACGCCTGCGGCCGCTTCCGTAAGCTCCGCGAGGAGGCCGAGATCGTCCGGGCCAAAACCGCCGGCGGTGTCCTTGTCCAGGGTGATGACACCGAGCACAAGTCCTTCGCCAGCGGGCATCGGAGCCGACATCTGGCAGCGGACGCCGGGGCGGAATGCGCGATACCGGGAATCCGCCGAAGTATCCGGAACCAGCAGGGGTTCCCCGTGCCAGGCGACCCATCCGGGAATCCCCTGGCCGGGAGCGAGTGAAAGACTGCCATCGATCGGAAGATTGAAGCGCGCCTCCACCTCGAGCCTGCCCGAGTCGGGGCTCAGAAGGCTGATGAACCCGCTGTCTGCGCGCAGGACTGAGCCCACAACGGCAAGAATGTCGCGCAGGGCACCGTTGGTGTCGCCGGCGCGCGCGGCGAGCGAAGCGATGGCAAGCCGCGCCTCCGAAACCGGCCGCGGGAATTCCTTCGTGGGCGGCCGGCGCAGGGATGACTCCTTTTCTTCCACAATCAGGACCCTACGCTTTCAACCGGCCGGGGCGAGCGCGCAATCCCGGCGAGCCCGAAGATTTCATGAACACGGGGAAAGATCGCCCAAAATGCCGGAGCAGAAAAAGCCGAAGGCGACCGATGGTGGCCTGTTAGGCCATCAAGGGAGCGTGAGGGTTTTTGTGCCCGCCATTTTGGGTGAGATTCCACGTGCTTCGTGAAATCTTCGGGCTAAGCCTCTCCGGCAGCAACAACCGGCGGGATGATCACGTTTGCCAGGGCGTCGCGCAGCGCATGGAGACGTTCCGGGTTGTCCACGGGATCGTGCGTTTCATTTTCGATGTAGAAGGTGTCGATCGCCACGCCGCGCTCGGTGCCGATTCGCGCGAACGTGATGTCAAAGCCGTGATCCGAGATCGTCTTCGCGAGCCGGTAGAGAAGGCCGAGCTGGTCCCGGGCCTGCACCTCGACGATCGTCCGCTGCATGGACAACTCGTGATACACCTCGACCGTCGGCGGAAACGAACTCTGCAGGGGGTCCTGGCTGGCCGAGGACAGGTACCGGGTGGCGGCTATCCTTTTTGCCTGGGCCACAATCTCCGGATAAAGGTCCTTGTTGGAAACAAGGCTCGCTTCCACGTTGCGCGCGAAGGCCTCCTGGGTCGCAGCGCTCTGCACGACGCCGCGGCCCGGCTCGATCACATAGAAGGTGTCGATTGCGATGTGGTCCGTGCGGGAGAGCACCTTCGCTCCAAGAATGTTGAGACCGGCAACGCTGAATGCGCCGGCGAGTTTGTAGAAGAGGCCCGCCCGGTCCCAAGTCACGATGTTCACGACGGTGATCGACCGGTTGAGGTCGTCGCGCCAGTCGATCACGGGCCGGAGCGATCCCACCGAGTCGGCGGCCGTGATCGATTTCAGGAGACGGTTCACCATTTGGATGTGCAGGGCGACCTCGTCGGCATCCGTGTGGATAAAGTATCGGTCGGGCAACAGGCTGAAGTGCGCGGAGATCTCATCTTCGCTTATGCCTGGCATGTTTTTTGCGATGAGTTCCTGTTGGGTCATTGTCTTTTTCGCTTCGTGGCTCGCGTCGATAAGGTTACCCAGCTTCAATCGTTCCATCGTGGAACGAAACAACTTATTGTGCAACATGTCCTTGTAACTATTCCAGAGGTCGTTTGAGGTGCCGCGGGAATCACAATAGGTGTGGATGTAGAGGTGGCGGAGCCGCTCGGCGTCTCCAACGAATTCGGCAAAAGTCGCAATGGTAATAGGATCATCGACATCCCGCTTCTGCCAGAATCGTGCCATTGCGAGATGATTCTTTATAACAAAAAGCACTAATTCCCGGCCTGCTGGCGACACGCCCAGGCGATCCAAAATCGGCCCCGCCAGCCTGACGCCACTCTCGGAGTGGCCCTTGATGCCTTCGGCTTTCCCTATGTCATGGAGGAGCAGGGTCAGGTACAGCAGGGCGGGATCGGAGATTTCGTGCAGGACCTCGCGGTACTTCAATCTCGATTCGTCGGAGTCGGTGAAGAGCAAATCGAGTTCGCGGATTGCGTTCAACGTGTGCACGTCCGCTGTATATCTATGGTACATCTCGTGTTGCACAAAACACGTCAGGGCGTCGAATTCCGGGATGAAACGCCCCAGCACGCCCATCTCGTGCATGCGGGCAAGCGTCGGGTGCACCGCCCCGACCTCGGAAAGGATGGCCCTGAAACTGGCCGCTGCATCCGTGGATTGGGCGATGTTCGCCATCAGGGGCAGCGATTCGCGGATCAGCTCGGCCAGGTGGAAACCCGGCACGCAGCCGAGCTGCTGGCAGTGCCGGAACACGCGGACCATCCGGACCGGGTCTTTGGCGAAGACGTCGGGGCTTTCCGCCGACAGCTCCCCGCCCCGAAGCACAAATCCGTCGATCCGCTGGCTGCGCCGAAAGCGGCTCGCCTTGAGGGTGTCCAGGATGGATGCCTTTGCGCCCGGCGCGTCGGAGCCGGCCGAGAGGGAAAGCCGGCTCTCCACGAGCCTGGCGATCCGATAGATCGCCTGCGCGGCGCGGTAATAGTCCTGCATGAACCGCTCGACCCGCTGGATCGGGTCGCCCTGACGATAGCCCAGGTTCCAGGCGACGCGTGGCTGCAGATCGAGGGCCAGCATGTCGGTCGAGCGGGTGCTTTGGAAATGGAGGTCGTTGCGGACCCGCAGCAGAAAATCGTAGGAGCGCGTGAAATCAACCGCCTCCTGGGCCTTCAGGCGGCCCTGCGCAAGGAGTTCGTCGATCGTGCGCGTGCCGAGCTTCACGCGGGCCATCCAGAGGGCATTCTGGAAATCGCGCAGGCCGCCGACCCCGTTCTTCACATCGGGCTCCTGGTTGAAGACCGTGTCCCCGAATTTCGCCCGGCGCCGCGCCTGGTCCTCGAGGCGGTCAGCGATATAGGCCTTGGGCGACTCGCTTGTATAGAAGTTCTGGTACGCCTGGTCGAAGGCGTCGTACAGGACGGAGGAGCCCGCCACGAGCCTCGCCTCCAGGAGGGACGTCTTCGTCAGGATGTCCTTTCTCGCCTCGACAAAGACCTGGTCGACCGTGCGGGTGGAGTGCCCGACCTTCAGCCCGCAGTCCCAGAGGATGTAAAGGATCTCCTGTGTCAGGTACTGGACATGGGGGTTCATCACCGCGGGCCGTGTCTTGGAAGGGAAAAGAAACATGACGTCGATGTCGCTCCAGGGCGACAGCTCGCCGCGGCCGTACCCTCCCAGCGCGACCAGCGCCACCTGGACCGGCGGCCCGGAGTTATCCCTCGCGTATGCCGCCGCCGCATGGTCAAAGAGCCGCTTCAGCAGCAGATCCATGATTTCCGAGCGCATCCCGACGATCTCGAGCCCGGAGGCCCGAGCTTCGTGGCGCGCGCGCAGGTGCTCCGTCTCCTCCTTGAGAAACAGCTTGCAGGCGGCCAGCCGCTCGGCGACCGGACTGGCGGGGTCGAAGCAAAGCCGGCCGTCGGCGCGCTCCTGAAGGGTTTCAGTCATGGGAGCGGCTAAATTGCACGGGCGCCAACCCAAGAGCAAACCTTCGCGTCTGGCTTGCCTTGGACGGAAAGGGACGGTTTTCTCGACGGTTCAATTCCCGAAATGGCCGAAATCACAAAGAGCTACGAACCCGCGGAGGTGGAAAGGAAGTGGTATGCCGCATGGCAGGAGGCCGGCGCATTCGCCGGAAAGGCCGACCCGTCCCGGGAGCAGTACACGATTGTCATACCCCCGCCGAACGTCACGGGGGTGCTGACGATGGGGCATGTGCTGAACAACACGCTCCAGGACATCCTCATCCGGCGGGCCAGGCTGGAGGGCAAGGCCGCGCTTTGGATTCCCGGCACCGATCACGCCGGCATCGCGACGCAAAGCGTGGTGGAGCGCGAATTGCGCAAACAGAAGAAGACGCGGCGCGGCCTGGGCCGGGAACGGTTTGTCGAGACTGTCTGGGAATGGCGCCAAGAGAAGGGCAACATCATCCTGGAGCAGCTCCGGCGCCTTGGGGCGTCGTGCGACTGGGAGCGCACCCATTTCACGATGGATCCGGCCTATTCGCGCTCGGTGCTGACGGCCTTCGTCGAGCTTTTCCGCCGCGGCCGGATCTACCGCGGCAAGCGCATGGTCAACTGGTGCCCGGCCTCGCAGACGGCCCTTTCGGACGAGGAGGTCGTCATGAAGCCCGTAAACGGCTCCCTGTACGAGGTGCGCTACGAGATTGCCGACCGGCCGGGCGCATTCATCTCCGTCAAGACGACGCGCCCGGAAACGATTCCCGGCGATGTTGCGATCGCCGTGCATCCGGAGGATCCCCGTTATGCAGCGCTCGTCGGAAAGACCGTCTGGCGTCCGATCAATCGCGCCCGGATTCCGGTCATCGGAGACGCCGCCGTGGACCGGGAATTCGGCACGGGTGCGCTCAAGATCACGCCGGCGCACGACCGCACCGACCATGAGATCGGCCTGCGGCATTCCCTCGAGCCCATCGATGTCCTCAACGCCGACGGCACGCTCAACGCCCTGGCCGGCCCGGAGATGGCCGGTCTCGACCGGTTTGCCGGCCGCAAGAAGGCTGTCGAGCTGCTTCGCGCCGCGGGGGCGCTGGCCGCCGAGGAACCTTATTCGCACAACGTCGGTTATTCCGAACGCGCGGACGTGCCGATCGAGCCGCGCCTGACTTGGCAATGGTGGCTCCGCTATCCGCAGGTGGAGGAGGCCAAGGCCGCGGTGAGGGACGGCCACATCAAGTTTCACCCCGAGCGATGGTCGAAGGTGTACCTTCACTGGCTTGAGAACATCCAGGACTGGTGCATCAGCCGCCAGCTCTGGTGGGGTCACCGCATTCCCGTCTGGTACCGCAAGGGGCTGGACAAGGAGCAGTCGCTCAGCGCGGCCGACCTGAAGGACTCGACGAAGATCCACGTTTCCCTCGACGGGCCGGCGGATCCGGAGAACTGGGTGCAGGAGGAGGATGTCCTCGACACGTGGGCATCGTCGTGGCTCTGGCCCCTTTCGACTCTCGGATGGCCGGATGCCGCGGAGATGAAACGGGCCGGGTTCGACGCGTTCTACCCGACCGCCACCCTCGTCACGGGGCCGGACATCATTTTCTTCTGGGTCGCGCGCATGATCATGGCCGGGCTTGAGTTCGCCCGGCCAGGGGAGCCGCTCGAACGGCGGATTCCATTCCGGAACGTGTATTTCACCGGGATCATCCGCGACGCCCAGGGGCGCAAGATGTCCAAGTCGCTGGGGAATTCCCCGGACCCGCTCGACCTGATCGACAAGTACGGGGCGGACGGGCTGCGTTTCGGCATCGTCTCGATCGCCCCGCAGGGCCAGGACATCCGCTTTCAGGAGGAGCGTATCGATGGCGGAAGGAATTTCTGCAACAAGCTGTGGAACGCGTGCCGGTTTCGGCAGATGAGCGGGCCGGCCGGCGACAACGCCTCGCTCCGGCCGATCCTCGCGCGCCTGGAACCCGCCCGGTTCGATGCGGACGACCACGCCATCCTCGAGCGCCTCCTCGGCGCGACGGGAGAGGTCGGGCGCTGCCTCGGGCAATTCGAATTCAGCGCGGCTGCCCAGGCTCTGTACGGATTTTTCTGGAACGATTTTTGCGACTGGTACGTGGAGGTGTCCAAATCGAAGCTTCAGGAGCCGGCCACGAAGGACAATTGCCTCGCGATCCAGGATCTCGTGCTCCGGCAGACGCTGCTCCTGCTGCATCCCTTCATCCCGTTCATAACCGAGGAACTCTGGAGCCTGCTCGGTTACGGCGTATCGGGCTCGCTTCTCATGAGGGATGCCAGGCTGGAGGGTGCCGGCGCGCTTGCGGCATCGCTCGCCGCCTGTGGAGTGCGCGTCGATGCGGCTGCCGCGGCATCCGTGGAGGCGGTGAAGACGTTCGTCTCGCAGGCCCGCGCGCTCAAGGCCGAGCGCGGCCTCGGAAGCCGGCGCGATGTCCGGTTTCTCGTCACAACCGGCGAATCGGGCTGGGCGACGATTCAGGCGAGCATGCCGAAGCTTCTGCGGATGGCGGGCGCCTCGGAGATATCCCTCCGCGAGGCGGTCGAGGGCGCGCCCGCGGCCGTCACTCCATTGGGAACGCTCTACCTGGACCTCGCGAGCGCGGTCGATCCGGCAGTCGAGAAGCAGCGCCTTTCAAAGGAGCTCGAGAAGATCGACGCGCATGTGCGGGCCACGGAGGCCCGGCTGGCCAATCCCGCCTTTGCGGGAAAGGCGCCGCCCGCGGTCATCGAGGGTGCCAGGAAACAGCTCGCGGAGCTCCAGGCCAAGCGCGCCGAGATCGACCGCCTGCTCAAGGCGCTTCGCTGACCGGTTCCGGCCTTATCAACCCAGCGATTCCGGCGAAGAAGGCAGGGCCGAGATCGGGGCGCAGGCGCAGCTCGAGGACATCGTAAAGCTTCTCGAGCTGGCGCTCGACCTGTTCCAGGCGCGGCTCGTCCGGGACGAGGAGGAGGATGCGGCTTGTGGCGCCGCCGTCCACCGGGACGCAGACGATGGCTTCCAAATTGAAGCCTCGCCGGGAGAAAAGGCCGGTGATGTGCGACATCGTCCCGGGATGATTGCGCACGCGAAGTTCGATCACGGAAACGCTTGCTTGCGGGTTGGAAATCGGGTCAGGCATGGGAGAAGGCGGGTTGGGTTTCGACGATCATGTTCCTGTTTGCGGCGCCCGGAGGCACCATCGGGAAGACGTTGGCGCTTTCGTGTATCGGGATGTCGATGACGCAGGGACCGGGCGAGGCGAGGATCGCGGCGAGATCGGCGAGCGGATCGCCGTCCGGATCGAGCCGCTCGCCGCGAACACCGAAGGCGCGGGCGAGCGCGGCGAAATCGGGCGCCGACCCGAATTGAGACGCCTCGTACCGGCGGCTGTAGAACAGCTCCTGCTGCTGGCGCACGAGCCCCAACTGGGCGTTGTTGAATAAGAGGACGGCGACCGGCAGATCGAGTTCGGCCAGGGTCGCCAGCTCCTGGATGTTCATGAGGATCGAGCCGTCGCCGCTCACGCACGCCACCCTGCGCCCGGGCAGCGCCAGGGAGGCGCCGATCGCCGCGGGAAGGCCGAAGCCCATCGTGCCGAGGCCCCCCGACGTCAGGAGGCCCCGCGGCCGGCGGACGGGATACGCCTGCGCGACCCACATCTGATGCTGGCCGACATCCGTCGTCACGACGGCGTCGGCGGGCAGGACTTCCCCGAGGAAACGGCACAGGTTCAGGGGGTGCAGCGGCTCTTCCGCGCGGGGAGGGTGGCGCAGGGGATGGGCGTTGCGCAGCTCGGTCGCACGAGCGCGCCAGCCGGGGCGGTCCTGCGCGGGGAGCCGGGCCAGCAGGCGTTTCAATATCGCGGCGGCATCGCCGACCAAACCCAGAAAGGGCCGCCGGATCTTGCCGATCTCCGCCCGGTCGATGTCGATATGGGCGACCGTGGCTCGCGGGCAGAAGTCAGCCACCCGGCCCGTCGCCCGATCGTCGAAGCGAGAACCGATCGCAAACAGGAGATCGGCTTCCTCGAGGAGAAGATTCGTCCCCTTGGCCGCGTGCATGCCGAGCATGCCCATGAAAAGCGGATCGGTCGGAGGGATGGCTCCGAGGGCCATAAGCGTGCAGACCGTTGGCGCGGAGAGCCGGTGGGCGAGGGAACAGGCGAGCTCGGCCGCCCCGGAGGAGATCACGCCGCCGCCGATATAGAGGACGGGGCGCCGGGCCGCGGTGAGCTGGCGCACAAGCGCCTCGATCTCCTCTTCCTTGCACGGGCCGGCCGCCATGGCGCGGCCGGGTTCCGGCAAGTCGCCGACGTCAATCTCCTCGTTCTGCACATCCTTTGGGACGTCGATGACGACTGGGCCCGGCCTTCCGGATTCAGCCATCTGAAATGCGAGGGGCACGGTCTCTAGCAACTCGGAGGCGGAGCGCACGAGGAAATTGTGCTTTGTGATCGGCAGGGTGAGGCCGTAGGTGTCGACTTCCTGAAAAGCGTCGGTCCCGATGAGGCCCTGCGAAACCTGCCCGGTTATCGCGACCAGGGGCACCGAGTCGAGCCGCGCGTCGGCAATCGCAGTAAGAAGGTTGGTCGCGCCCGGACCGGAGGTCGCCAGGCAGACGGCGGCCCGGCCGGTCGCCCGCGCCATGCCCTGGGCGATGAACCCCGCGCCCTGCTCATGACGGGCGAGGACGTGGCGAATGGCGCTGCCGTGCAGCGCGTCGTAGAACGGCAGGATGGCCCCGCCGGGGATTCCAGGAATGGTGCGGATGCCCTGCCTTTCAAGCAGGGTCCGGAGTAGTTTGGCTCCAGTGGTTTTCATAGTGGTGGGATTCGGTTGAAGCCCGCTCCCTTGCCGATCCGATGGAGGCAAAAAAAAGCCCCTCCGGCGGCGCCGGAGGGGGCAAATTCTGGAAAATCTACAACCCTCGGGGCACGCTGGTGAGCGAAACGACGACGACCACGACGGCGACAAGGCCGACGGACGAGAGGATCGTTGTGACGGAGGGTTTCATGGAGGAGCGGCGAAGAAAACGGCTCGGATATGGGTTGTCAAGACGCCAAATGGCGCAGCCACGCTGTCCTCACTTGCCTTTCCGCCGCGGTTTCTTGTCCGCCTTCCGGAGATCGGACTTGATGGCCCGCAGAATCACCGCGTTGACGTTGGACTTTTCCCCGGCTGCCCGGTCGCTGATCTCGCGCAGGAGTGCCTGGGGCAGGGAGATCCGGACGACGCGGCGGGGGGAGGGCATGGAGAATATTCTTTTCGGTCGGTTAACAACCGTCAATAACCAATGTAGAACAACGGCTTGGAAAAGTCCGTGGAATCCCGCACACTGCGGTTCATGCCTAGAAAAGGACGGGTCTATGTCACTCAGAGCATTTCATTTCCGCCGCGTCTTCTGGCCTCCGTAAAGGAGCGCGCGACGAATCTAGGCCTTCCCCTGAGCGCATACGTGCAAAAATGCCTGGAACGGGACCTGGAGACGAGGGATGCGATCGTGTTTGAAGAGAAGACCGGCGGCTATGGAGGTGATGCGGGGGAAAAGGCGGCGCGAAGGAAGCCGCCGCGCGGGGCGGAGCCGAGAGGATGATCGTGTTTGGGCCGTATCGCCGGGTGGATTGGACAAAGGTTTGACCTGCATCGGCGAACCTACGCAGTATGCATTGAATTTATGACAGAGCCGAGGCCCGCATTGGACGACCTACGCATTGAGCGAAGCTCGCGCCCGGGTCCGAAGTGGCGGATGGTCCCCTTGGCTATAGGAGTGGTTTTGCTTATTCTTGCAGGCGTTGCGGCCTGGATAATCAAGCAGCCCAAGCCCTTGGAAGTGAGGACGGCCGTTGCACGCGCGTCGCGGGGAAGCGCGGGGGAAAGGACAGTCCTCAACGCCTCAGGATACGTGACGGCGAGGCGCGAGGCGACCGTATCGTCAAAGGTCACCGGAAAAGTCACGGAAGTCCTGATCGAGGAGGGCATGAAAGTGCGGGCCGACCAGGTGCTGGCGCGGCTCGACGAAACCAATGTCAACGCGAGCCTGCGGCTCGCCGAGGCCCAGGTCGAGTCGGCGCGTTCGGCGATCACGGAAACGCGCGCCCGGCTCCGGGAGGCCGAGCAGGACTTGAAGCGCCAGAGCCTTCTTCTCAGCGATAAGGTGGCCGCCCAGGCGGACTACGACCACGCGGAGGCCGCCGCAGGGGCCTATCGGGCCCATCTGGCCCAGCAGGGATCGGACCTGACGGCAGCGCAGCGCACGGTGGCGATCTGGCACCAGCAATTGGAGGACATGATCATCCGGGCCCCCTTTGACGGCGTGGTGACCTCGAAGAATGCCCAGCCGGGTGAAATGATCTCTCCGATTTCGGCCGGAGGCGGCTTCACGCGGACGGGCATCTGCACGATCGTCGACATGGAGTCGCTTGAAATCGAAGTCGACGTGAACGAAAGCTACATCAACCGGGTCCAGCCGGGCCAGTCCGTCGACGCGACGCTCGATGCCTATTCCGATTGGAAGATTCCCTGCCGTGTGATCGCGATCATTCCGACCGCGGATCGGGACAAGTCCACAGTGAAGGTACGGATCGGCTTCGACAAGCTCGACCCGCGCATCCTGCCGGAGATGAGCGTCAAGGTGGCCTTCCAGGAAACGGGCGGCGCGGATGCATCGCCCCTAATGCTCGTCCTGGTCCCCAAGGCCGCGATCCACAAACTGGATGGGCGGGATGTCGTGATGGTGGTGAAGGCAGGGCGTGCGGAGCGTCGCGCAGTGGCGGTCAGCGCGACCGGTCCGGACGATTCCGCGATCGGGGCGGGAATTTCAGCGGGAGACAAGGTGGTGTTGGATTGGCCCGAGGGCCTGAAGGACGGAGTCGAGGTGAGGGAGATTCAACCATGAGCGAAACACGGCCCGAAGGAAGCGCAGCCCCGCTGGTCATTGTCGACGGTGTCGAAAAGGTCTTCCATCGCGGATCGGAGGACATTCACGTGCTCAGGGACCTTCACCTGCGCGTGAGCGCCGGGGAGTTCCTGGCCCTGATGGGACCTTCCGGCTCTGGGAAGACCACGCTCCTGAATCTCATCGGCGGCCTCGACCGCCCGAGCAAGGGTTCCGTCAGCATCGGCGGCGAACGGATCGACGGGCTGTCGGACCGGCGACTGGCGGAATGGCGGGCCCGGCACATAGGATTTGTGTTCCAGCTGTACAATCTCCTGCCGGTGCTCACGGCGGAACGAAACGTGGAACTGCCCCTCCTTTTGACCCACCTGTCGAAAGCCCAGCGGAGCCAGCATGTTCAGACGGCACTTGCCATGGTCGGGCTTTCGGAACGCGCCGGCCATTTTCCGCGCCAGCTTTCCGGGGGCGAGCAGCAGAGGGTGGGCATTGCACGGGGCATCGTGACCGATCCGACCCTGCTGCTTTGCGACGAGCCGACGGGAGACCTCGACCGGAAGGCGGGCGACGAGATCCTCGATCTCCTGCAGGCGCTCAACCGGGAGCACGGGAAGGCGATCATCATGGTGACGCACGATCCCCATGCCTCCGCGCGGGCATCGAGAACCGTGTACCTGAACAAGGGACAGCTCAGCGACCAGGCGGTTGGCTAGCCCCGCCGCCGGCGATCGACGATGAAATTTCTGCCGCTGGTCTGGAGCAATCTGCGACGAAAGAAGGTGAGGACCGCGCTCACGCTTCTTTCGATCGTCGTTGCGTTCATCCTTTTCGGTTTTCTGTCGGCCATCAAGGAAGCCATGGTCGGCGGCATCGATGTCGCCGGGGCGAACCGGATGATCGTCCGCCACAAGGTTTCGATCATCCAATTGCTTCCCGAGAGCTACAAGATGCGGATGGAGCGAATCCAGGGAGTTTCGCTGGCGACGCACCAGACCTGGTTCGGAGGAGCTTATCAGGATTCGAAATACTTCTTCATGCAGAACCCGGTCGTGCCTGAGGAATTCCTGGACATGCATCCGGAGATCATCCTGTCCGCCGCCCAAAGGCAGGCGTGGCTGCAGTTGAGGACGGGGGCGATCGTCGGCCGGGCGACGGCGGAGCGATTTCATTGGAGGATCGGCGACAAGGTCCCGATCCGGTCCACGATCTGGGCCGGCCCGAACGACAATCGCGTCTGGACGTTCGACATCGTGGGGATTTACGACGGCCGCGACAAGAACACGGACACGACCTCTTTCTTCTTTCGGTACGATTACTTCGACGAGGCGCGCCTTTGGCGGAAAGGCTGGGTGGGCTGGTACACGATCCGCATCGCCGATCCTTCGCAGGCGGCGGATGTGGCGAAACGCGTCGACGCCGAATTCGAAAACTCCGCGGCGGAAACCAAGACCGAGCCGGAAGGCGCCTTTGTGCAGGCCTGGGCGAGCCAGATCGGCGACATCGCCCTCATTACGGCCTCCATCCTGGGTGCGGTGTTCTTCACGATCCTGCTCGTGACGGGAAACACGATTTCGCAGTCCGTGCGTGAGCGGACCGGCGAATGGGGCGTGCTCAAGGCGCTGGGATTCACCTCCCGGCAAATCCTGGGATTTGTGCTCGCCGAATCCTTCCTGCTGTCGATCGTGGGCGGGATTCTCGGACTCGGATTCGCGTGGTTCATCGTCGCGCTCGGGGATCCGACGGGCGGCATGCTTCCCAACTTCTTTTTCCCGACAGCCGACGTCGCCATGGGGCTCGCGATCAGCGTCGGGCTCGGATTTGTGGCCGGAGTATTCCCCGCTGTCCAGGCGATGCGCCTGCGCGTGGCCGACGCCCTGAGGAGGATGTGACATGGCAGGACCCGTCAATTGGCTCTCCCAGGTTGGCTCGATCACGAAGTTCGGCCTGATGGGCATCCCGCAAAGGCCTGCCTCCGTCGCTGCCGCAGTCTGCGGAATCGCCGGGGTTGTGACCGTGCTGGTGGGCGTGCTCTCGATAGCCGCCGGATTCCGCCGCGTGATGGAGGCCTCCGGCTCGCCCGATTCGGCCATCGTGCTGCGGAGCGGTTCGGACAGCGAAATGGTCAGCGGAATAGGCGGTCCGCAGACGCGCCTGATCGCGGACGCCCCGGGCGTGGCGCGCACCGCGGACGGACCGCTTTCTTCCGCCGAGCTCTTCGTGATCATCAACCTGCCCAAGCGGTCGACCGGCAGCGACGTAAATGTTCCGCTTCGCGGAGTGGAGCAGGCGGCATTCCGGGTGCGCGACCAATTCAAGATTGTCGAGGGCCGCAATTTCGAGTGGGGAAAAGACGAAGTGATCGCCGGGGTCGGGGCGGCGAGGGAGTTCGGCGGCCTGGAGATCGGCGGAAAGATGAAGGTCGGCAGCCACGAGTGGCCGGTCGTCGGGATATTCTCCGCGGGCGGCGGGGCCGCCGAGTCGGAGGTCTGGACGGACGCCAGGGTTCTCCAGGCGGCCTACAACCGCGGCGACAGCTTCCAGTCCGTCTACGCGAGACTGAATTCACCCTCCGATTTTGAGGCCTTCAAGGACTTCCTCACCACGAATCCGCAGCTCACCGTGACGGTTACCCGCCAGTCCGACTATTATGCGGAGCAATCCACCTCGGTGAATCTGCTCATCACAACCCTTGGCTACCTGGTCGCATTCTTCATGGCCGTGGGCGCCGTATTCGGCGCCTTCAACACGATGTACAGCTCCGTCTCGGCACGCACCCGTGAGATCGCGACGCTGCGCGCGCTGGGATTCGGAAGCGGGGCCGTCGTATTCGCGGTCATGCTGGAATCGGTCGTCCTGTCCATTGTCGGCGGGCTGGCCGGCGCCGTCATCGCCTACGTCGCTTTCAATGGATTTCACGCGGCGACCATAAACTGGCAGAGCTTCAGCCAGGTGACGTTTGCCTTTGCGGTGACGCCGCAATTGCTTGTTCAAGGGATCGTCCTGGCGACCCTGATCGGCCTCATCGGGGGATTGTGGCCGGCCCTGCGCGCCGCGTGGATGCCGATCGCGGCGGCGATCCGCGACCTCTAGCCGCAGCCGGGCGGCGGAAGCCGGCCATAATTGGCTCGGCAAACATCCTTCGATGTGGGATGCCTATTCGGCTTGGGAGGGATGGCCGCACACCCAGGCACGTTGGCTCCACCCGCGGCGGCCGTGTCATCAGCCACATCTTTTATGTCAGTTTGGGAATACAAAGTCATCACCAGCGGAAAGGGCGGCTTCGCCACGCCGGTGCTATTGGAGTCGTTTCTCAACCAACTCGGCAAGGACGAGTGGGAGATCATCGATTTTCGCGCACAGCTGGACAATCCGCTGGCATTTACGGGGCTCGCGCGGCGGCCAACGCAGCGCGATTGGACGCTTGAGGATGCCGCGGCGTCGGCCGCGCGGGTCGAGGCGGAAAAGATGCGCGCCGAATTCGAGGCGAAATTCAAGGGCCTGGCCTCGTCCGCCCCTGCGGCCGAGGAAAAGGCGGAGGACGTCGCCGCCGAAAAGGCCGATTCGGACGACGGCCTTCGCAGGCTTCGGGACACGGGGAGCGACCAGGATCCCGATGCGCCGGAGGAAGAGGGCGAACCGGACGAGTGGGACCAGCTCGCGAAGGAAGACCAGCTGCCGACGTTCTTTGAGTCGATTCAGCCGCTCATGAGGCGCAACCAGCGGGGCTCCGGACTGTCGGTCGGAGTCGATTACGCTGCGAAAAGGTGGGGGCTTTCCGAGGACGATGTCCTGGGGGCCCTGAAGGAATGCGGCTTTTCGATTCCGGAGGACGAGGACGCCAAGCCGTCCTTTGTCGAGTACGACGGGGACCTGTTTTGGGTGAACGTCAATCGGCGGGGAGAATATTGGATCAACACAAAAGAAAAGCCGAGGCGGGTGTTCCGGATCGTCCAGGGGGCAAAGGTGGAGGGTCCTCCCGCGGCGCCGGCTGGGGGCGAGGAGCGTCCTCCCTCGCCGGAGTCCGAAGCGGCGGGCGGCGGCCCAAGCCCTGCCCGGGAGACCGGGGAGCCGGCGGAGAATGGCAGGCGGGCGCAACGGGAACCCCAAGAGCCTGTTTCCGACGAGAAGGCCGGCTCGGCCCCGTTGCCAGAGGGATCTGCGCTGCTGGCCAGGATTCGCCCTCTCATGCGTCGCAATCGCGGCGCGCCGGGCTGGTCGGGAAGCGTGGGATTCCTGTCCCGCGCATTGAAATGCCGCGAAACGGACTTGGTTGCGGCATTCGGGGCGCTCGGGCTGAACCTGCCCGCCACTCCCGGGGAGCCTCCGGTCCAACTCGAAATCGAGGGCCAGGACTGGTGGCTCAACAAGGACCAAAGAGGTGGAATCTGGATCAACGGGAAGGGAAAGAAGAAGGGGACGGAGACGCAGCCGGCGGCCCCTGGCACGGACGCCGTCCCGGCCGGCGCCGATTCTTTGGCGCAGGCCCCCGCTGGCATTCCAGCCGCGGTGCACGCCGATGCATCCGCCGTCCCTCCGTTGCTTTCTGAAACGCCGGTCTTGTCGGCGCCCGTGGGCCCGTCCGCCGGGCATCCCATCCTCGCCGCGGCGCGCCCTCTGCTGAAGCATACGAAGACTGGCGCTTTTGCCGAGGAAACAGGTCAGCTCGCGGAAGCACTCGGCAAGACCCGCGGGGAGTTGCTCACGGACCTCACGGCAGCCGGACTCCATCCTCCGGAGAAACCGCGTGCGCGGCCCGTCTTCGTCGAGCAAGCGGGCGAACTCTTCTGGCTCAACAAGAACGCGAAGGACGAATTGTGGCTTAATGCGAAGGCTCCCAAGTATTCCGCCGGGGAAGGCAACAAGCACCGGCGCGGGAGACGGGCTACGGCCTCAGACGAACCGTCAGCCCCAGTTCAGCCCTGATGAAGACGGCGGCTCCGTCCGGAGCCGCTGTCAGAAGAAGCCGGTCGATCGTGAGTCCCGGCTCGTCGCAAAGGATTCGGACCGAGGCGACGATCTCCGGCCAGTCGCCCAGCCTTGGATTCGCACGCCGGAGCGAGTAATGGCGCAGCTCATATCCGTTCCGCCGGTCGGTCGCGGGTTCGGAGGCTGTCCAGCCCCGGCGACCGAGCGCGCCCAACCGTTCCTCGAAGGAACCTGCCGCGGACAGGCGGGCGCATGCGGCCGCGAATCCCTTTTCGCTGCTGGCCAGCGCATCCGGTGTGTCCTCCGCGGCTGTCGATGGCTCCTGGGCCGCGGGCCTGGGATCGAATGAGCCTCTGAGGACAAAGTCGGAGCCGCCTGAAGGGAGGGGATCAGGCCGCAGCGCCCAGGGAACGCCGGACGGCGCGAGGTCGGCGCAGACCTTGGCCGCGACTTCCCCGCAGCGAAGGCTGTGATCGCAAACGCGGCCGCAGAGAGTGATCCGTCCGTCGTCCACAGCGGCTTCGCTCAAGACGGCGCTTTTGGGGACCGAGGCGGCCAGGGCCATCAGGAAATCGCCCTGGGCGGGTTTTGCCGTGTTCAGGTCGGCAGCGGCGCCCGCCAATGCGCGAATCCGCTCGATGCGGGTCTCCCGCCGGCCGGCCTCGGCCCTCACATGGACGAGAGCGGCTTCCTCATCCCGCCGCTGGCGCAGCAGCCGGGCTTCCTTCCGGGCGGCGGATGTGCGGATGCAAAAGACCGATGCGAGCCCGAGGACAACAACTGCGGCCGGGATAAGCCTTCGCCGCCCACTGGATTTGCGCCACCATGGATGCACCGGCAGGAGGTCAGGCCAGCCGCCGGGCGGAAGAAGGCGGACCCGGGACAGCAGCCCTGCCACGGAAATTTCCGTCAGGCCGAGATCCGCCGTGGCGGAACGAAGAGCGGCTGCCTCCGGCCCCTCGTCAACGGCGAGCCAGCCGGCTGGCCGCTCGCCTTCATCGAAGCGCGCCAGGGCGTTGCGAAGAGAAGCCGTTGCGCCTTCCACGATGTCGCCGTGCGCGTGCAGATCCACGCTCCGGTCGCCTGCCGGGTTGACGCACGCGACCATGGCGCGACCCGCGGCGAAAGCCACGCTGAGGCTCCCGCCGCGGGCGCCGGCGGGCGGAGTGCAATCCGCCAGCGGTGGAAGCGGCCAGGCGCCCTCGGCGACCACGCCTCCGCTCGCAAGACCTTCGACAATCCTCGGCAAGGGTGAATTCCTTTCCAGATAAAGGACGGCGCCGCCGGCGCCCCCCGGAGCCAGGCACCAGACCGTGCCAGGCTCCGAAAGGGCCGCGAATTCACGGACGAGAAGCGGACGCAGGCGATTCCTCTCGGCGCTGCCGGAGCGTCCGGGCCGCAGGGAAAGGCCGGCGAGCCCGACTTCGTGGGCCTCGAGCGCGTCCGGCTGGTAGACGATGCGAACACGTCTCCCGCCCCGGAATTCCGCGGCCACGGCCTGGAGGATTTCGGGAACCGGATCGTTCCGCTCGGCGAGGACGTGCACGCTGCATACGTTGAACGCATCGATGATCCGAACTTCATCGCCCCACCAGCAGAGGACGAAAGATTCCATGATCAGAGGCTTGTCAGATAATAATAAATATCGACGTACCCGTTGGCCGCCGCGTCCTTTTCGTAGGCGACGGGCCCCTGGGATTGGTCATTTGCGGCTGGAGCGGCCGCTGTGTTCTGGGCGAGGTACGGTCCGTCGACATCCAACGCCAGTTGGTAGGCATCCGCATCCGGCACGCTCTTGATGACCAAATAAGCTACGCGGCTGCCGGTAGGGATGAGGGAGCCGGTGCCGGCGAGATTGAACGCGCATGCGGCGCTGTCCGCGGTTTGACCGGTGATTCCGGGGTTGTTGACTCCATCGCTGACTGCACACTCCGCGCGGCTTACGGTGTAGTAAGTCAGGGTGGGGGCGGCGGTGCCCATGAAGGACTGCCTTGAAGGAGTCCACGCGAACCCGTTGGCCGTTCCGGTGATCGAGCCGCTTTGGGTTCCCAGGCGGAGGCTCACCGAGCGCTCGAGAACGCCCTCGGCAAGGAGAACGTTGTCAAGCGTCGCCGCGCTGGCCACAGCCGCGGCGGTCGGCGTGCCCGTGCCGGTGTATTCGGCGGTGAGGGCCGTTCCGGTCCCCTCGGTCACGGGAAGCGTGCCGGGCGATCCCGGCTTGCTCAGGTATTCTGTGACGGCGGCCTTGACGACGCCGGCCGTTCCCTCGGCATTCCGGATTCGCCCGCTTTGCAGGACGCGGGCTATCGCGGGAACGCCGATGGCAATGATGGCCGAGATGACGGCCAGGACAGCCAGGATTTCGATCAGGGTGAATGCCCCGCTGGTGCTGCGGGCGGCGGAGTTGCGGGACGGGACCGGGGTGTGGAGGTTATTCATGGTTTTCATGGGCGCCTATTATGGCAAGGGCCGCGGCCTGCCTTTTTGGGGCCTCCTCCTCGATGGCGGCGTGGACTTCCTCGATGGTGGTCAAGCCGACGGCGGCCTTGCGAACGCCGTCCTCGAAGAGGGTGCGCGCGCCCGTTGGCCGCAGCGCGGCTCGAAACGCCTCGGCGGGCGCCCTCTCCGCGATCAGGCGTTCAAGGCCGGCGAGCGGACAGACTTCGACTATGGCCGTCCGTCCGTGGAATCCCCGGCCACGGCAGATCGGACACTCCTGTCCGGGCACCGCGGCATAGAACTGTTGCTTGTCGATTCCGATGCCCTCCTCGTCCAGGAAGCGGCGGTAGCGGGCGCGCAACAAGTCGTTCTGGGGATGCGTCCGCCGGCACTCGACGCAAGGGCGGCGGACGAGGCGCTGGGCGATGACGCCCCGCAGGGCTGAGGCGAGCATCAGCGAATCGAGGCCGATGTCCGCAAGGCGGTTGATGGCTCCGAGGGCATCGTTTGTGTGGAGCGTACTCAGGCACAGTCGTCCCGTGAGCGCCGCCCTCAGTGTGATTTCGGCCGTCGTGCGGTCCCTGGTCTCCCCGACAAGGACGACGTCGGGGTCATGGCGGAGCACGTGGCGAAGCAGCTCTCCAAACGTCCGGCCGATCCTTTCGTCGACATCGATTTGGAGGAAGAAACGCGGGTGGCGCACCTCGACGGGCTCCTCGAGCGTGACAATCTTGAGCTCGTTGATCCGGTTTGTTGGGAGATTGTGGAGCATGGAGTACAGCAGGGTCGTCTTTCCGGAACCGGTCGGCCCCGTGACATAGACAAGGCCGTTCGGCTGCCTGAGCAGCGCCTCGATGCGCTGCCGGTCTCCAGGCCAGACGCCCATCTCCTCAAACGAGCGCAGGCCCGCGTGATCGTCGATGATGCGCACGACAATCGATTCGCCATTCACGGCGGGAATGCATGAGAAGCGCAGATGGTAATCGTGGGCGCCCACCGGGATGCAGCCCTGGCCATCCTGCGGCAGCCGCCGTTCGGTGATGTCGATGCGCCCGGCGATTTTTGCCGCCTGGATCAGCGGCTCACGCATCTCCTTTTCGAAGAATCGGCGGTGGATCAGGCGCCCGTCGATGCGCAGGCGCACATCCAGGCTGTTTTCCCGCGGCTCGAGGTGCAGGTCGGTCGCGCGCTCGGAGATCGCGTCTCGGATCAGGTTCGCAAAGGCTTCGCTGGCTCCGGTGGGGGACGCCGTGCGCCAGGCATCCTCGAGCAGGCTGAAGATCTCCCGCCTGGAAGCCACGTGCAGGCGCACATCGTGATGCGGGAAATCCGCCTGGGCCTGGCGCATGCCATACGCCACGGGATCCTCGACTGCCAGATGGAGCGTCTTTTCGGACTGGCAATACGGCAGGACGCATTTCCGGCGCGCAGCCTCCAGCGGAAGCAGCCGCGCCGCCGCGCGGTCGATTGTGCGGGGATCCAGGCTCGCCACCGCAAGCCGGTGGCGCCGCGCGATGAGCCCGGCGAGTTCGTTCGCGCGGGCAAGGCCGAGGCTTTCCAGGATTGAGGCGAAGCTTTCACGTGGAGTCTTGCGCCAGAGCTGCTTCGCGCTCGCGAACTGCTCCGCCGTGATCGTGCCCCCTTCGACAAGAGCGCAGCCGAGCCAGAACGGATCGTGCTGCTGCGGCTCGCCTTCTACCGGGTTCTCTGTGGCTTGGGTCACGGGATCAGGGCACCACTTCCGCTGAAAGAAAGATGACCAGCTCGTTGTGCACGGAGGTGCGCCCCTCCGTCCCGAAGAGCCGCCCGACCAGGGGCAGATCGCCAAGGCCGGGCACCTTTTGCGCCTGGCGGGTCGACCGGTCCTGGATCAGTCCGCCTATCATGACCGATTCCCCCGGATGGAGGCGCGCGATGGTGGAGAGGGCCTTGATGTCCATGCGGGGCGCCGTTTGCTGGCCGTCCGGCGAGGTGTCCACGCCGGTCAACTGGGTGATGGCCGGCAGGACATCGACGGTGACGGTGCCGTCGCTGTTGACCTCGGGCGTCACATAAAGAACGGTGCCGATCGTGATCGCGTTCTGCGTGTAGCTGTTCTGGCTCGCCGTGTAGGGAGAGGAACCGGCGGTAGCGTTCAGCGCGTTGATCGTGGTCGCGTTGGTGAGCGAAAAGAACGTCTGTTCCGTCCCGACCTTCACGAAGGCCGTCTGGTTGCTCAGGCTCACGACGGAGGGGTTGGAAACGGCGCGCACGTCCCCTTGCTCGTGAAGGGCCTTGATGACGGCCGAGACCTTTCCCAGCGCAACCGTGCCGGTGACCGTGCTCGGGGCCAGCGACTGGCCCTCGATGGATGTGAATCCCGTGTCGCTGCCAAAACCGCTCAGGGTGAGTCCGCCGGCCTTTGCTGCGGCGAGCGACCAATCGACGCCGAGCTGATGCTGGGAATCGAGGTTCACTTCCAGAACCCGGGCGGAAATCCTCACCTGCCGGGAGATGCGCCGGTTCAGGATCGCGATGAAGCTGCGGAAGTCCTCCTGGCGCGAAGGGGGCGCCGTAACCATGGCAAGCCCGGCGAGCCGGTTCACCGCAACGGCCTCGCCCGGCTGCACCATCGCCGTCAGCTCCGATTGGACGTCCGCCCAGAATGTCGATTGGTTCTGCTGCTGGATCGAGAGGTTGGTCTGGTCGTTTTGCGCTGTGTTTGCTGCGTTGGAGAGCGGCTGGACTCCGGTAGTCGCCGGAAGGAGTCCGCTGTAACCGGCCAACGGTCCGGTCTGGGCGGATAGGACGACGCTGCTGCTGCCCTGGGCCGAGCGGCTCATCTGCGGGTAATCGATCTCGTAGAATCGCTGGGTGTTCCGGCGGACGGCGATGATGCGCCCGTCCCGTTCCCAATAGCAGCCCTGGGACTTGGCAATGGCGTCAAGCAGGTCCTTCACCGTTCCGCCGCGCACCTCGATCGATACGTCACCCTTCACCGCGGGATCAAGGACGACCGTGATTCCGTACAACCGGCTGACCGACAGGAGCGCCGCGGCGACCGGCAGGTGCGAGGCGCGGAAGGACTCGGCCGGAGCGTCAAGAGGCTCGCGCGTGGCGGCGCCCCCGTCCCCGTCCGGCACGAGGCGGTACGCAGGGAGGAGCGTCTCCGCGGGGGAGCCAACAGCCGGCGGCAGGAACGCCACCGCGAAAACGAGCGCGCGGTTCATGGCGTCATAGTAGCAAGGAGCCATCCCAGGGCTTGTTTCGCTGCGCCGATATGCGAGCATGCGGCGATGAACCATCGTTTTCCGCTTTTGGCGGCGGCGCTCTTTGGCGCGTCCGGCGTAATCGCAGGCGCATTCGGAGCGCATGCGCTCCGACCGTTCCTTCTCGACCGCGGCATGCTGGATGCGTGGGAAACGGGCGTGCACTACCATCTCCTGCACGCGGTCGCCCTGTTGGGCGTTGCTGGCTGGCTTCGGGGAGAGCGGGGAGGGGCCGCCCTCCGGCGGGCGGCCATTGGCGTTTGGTGCTGGTGCGCGGGAATCATCCTTTTCTCCGGCTCGCTCTATCTTCTGGCGGCTGGAGGCCCGGCGTGGCTGGGCCCCGTGACGCCGATCGGGGGCGTGGCTTTTGTCGTCGGCTGGCTGTGGTTCGTCGCGGCCGCCTGGGTTTCGTGAGCCCGGAACGGTTTCCTACATGCATGGCACCGGGAAAAAAGCTCTGATCCGAATCGGAAACTGTGAAACAATGATCCCCTGGTCCAACCGCCGCTCATGAATGGTCCCCTGCCCATCCCGGCCGACCTTCGGGCCATACTCGACGCGGTGCGCCGCGTGGGCCGTCCCCGTCTGGTCGGGGGCGGGGTTCGCGACTGGCTGCTCGGCCTGGAGTCGAAGGACTTCGATGTGGAGGTGGCGGGCGTCGATTTTGAGACGCTGCAGCGCGTGCTGGCGCCGTATGGCGCCACAGACGTCGTCGGGCGCAGTTTCGGGGTCGTGAAGGTGCGCAGCGCCGCTTCGGGCGCCGAATATGATTTCAGCCTGCCGAGGCGGGAGTCGAAGACCGGGGCGGGGCACCGGGGGTTTGCCGTCGCGCCCGATCCGTCGCTCGGCGATGCCGAGGCGGCCGCTCGGCGCGACTTCACGGTCAATGCAATCGCCTATGATCCGTTTTCGGGTGTCACGATCGACCCATGCGGCGGCCAGGCGGATTTGAGGGCCCGCGTGCTGCGCCACACAAGCCCGGCATTCGTCGAAGACCCGCTGCGCGTCCTGCGCGGGTTCCAGTTCGCGGCCCGCTTCGATTTCTCGCTCGCTCCGGAGACGGCGACGCTGTGCCGCTCGATTGCCGATTCCTATGCCGAACTGCCCGTTGAAAGGGTCTGGGGCGAATGGAACAAATGGGCCGTAAAATCAACGGTTCCATCGCGCGGGCTCGCCGTCCTGGAGGAGACCGGCTGGCTGCGGCATTTTTCGGAAATCGCGGCGATGCGCGGCACGCCGCAGGAGCCGGAATGGCATCCGGAGGGCGATGTCTTCACCCACACGCAGTTGTGCCTCGACGCCCTTGCGAGGATCGAGGCATGGCGTTCATCGGATCCCGGACGCCGCCGGCTTTTGATGCTGGCCGTCCTCGCGCACGATTTCGGGAAGCCGTCGACAACCGAGCGCGCCGAAAGGCGGGGCGCCCTCCGGTGGATCAGCCCCGGCCATGAGGCGGCCGGCGGACCGATCGCGGAGGCATTTCTTCGGAGGATAGGGGCGCCGCTCGAACTTGCCGCTCCCGTGGTCGCCCTTGTCGTGCACCACCTCGCCCATCATCACGGGCAGGCGGGCGAGTTTTCGGATTCCCAGATTCGCCGGCTCGCGCGGAAGCTTTCGCCGGCGACGATCGACGACCTGGCGCTGGTCATGACGGCCGATTCGCGGGGACGCCCGCAGAAGAACTCGCCGGAAACTACCGCATTGATCGCCCAACTGGCCTCCCGTTCGCATGAACTCGAGGTTCGAAACGCGGCTCCGAAGCCGATCATGCTCGGCCGCCACCTGGTCGCCCTGGGACGAAAGCCGGGCCCGGAGTTCTCGGTCGTGCTGGCCGCCGCTTTCGAGGTCCAGTTGGACGGAGCGTTTCGGGACGAGGAAGGCGGCCTGGAATGGCTGAGGCGCCATCTTGAAGGAAGGAAGAATGGGTGATCCCGCTATCGACATGGCCGCATTGAAGCCCGACAGCGCACTGGACGGCCATCCGCCGAGCCCCGTCCGGGCCTTCCAATGGGATCTGGCGCGGCAGGTCGAGAGGCTCGATTGGCTGGTCGCCCAACTGCCCCGCCTCGCGGATTGGGGGTATCAGGAGCTTTATCTCCAACTGGAGGACGCCGTGGAGTACCCGAGCCTGCCCGGCGTGGCTCGGAAGGATGCGTACTCGCACCGCGAACTCGGGAGTCTGGTCCGAGCCGCGACGCGGGCGGGCCTGGGCGTCGTCCCGATCGTCAATCTTTTGGGGCATACGCAGTACCTGATAAAGGTGCCCGGGCTCCGCGACCTGGACGAGTGCCGGGCGCCCGATGGTTCCCCTCTGCCGCAGGGCCAGGTTTGCCCGCTGCACACCCGCATGGCCGAAATCGCGGGAAAGCTTTTGGGGGATGTCGCGGAGTTTTGCACGGCCGGCAAGGTGCATGTCGGCCTGGATGAGTCCTACAACCTGGGGCGGCATCCGCTCAGCCGCGCCGAAATTGAGAATATCGGCCTGGCCGCTCACTTCGCGGGATATGTCCAACGGCTGCACGCGCAGGTGATGCCTCTCGGCCTGCGCCTCGGCCTGTGGGCGGACATGCTTGCCCTGCTTCCGGAGGCGATCGGCCTTCTTCCCTCCGGAGTCATCGCCTACGACTGGTATTACCATCCGTTTGGGAGGAAGCCGCGCCTCGAAGTCCGGAATTTTGCGGAATACGATCTGGCCCCGGGCCTGCGCCGCAGGGAAATTGAATACTGGGGATGTCCGATGGCGGGGTCGTTCCGGCACGAGCCGCTGCCGATATTCCGCGAACGGCTGGCAAACATCATCGCCTGGTGGAACCGGTGCATCCGCACCCGGGCGGCCGGATTCCTCCTCACGTCCTGGGAGCCGCAAAGGCTCGCGGCAGAACTGCCGATGGCGGTCGCCGCGGCCGCAGCCGGACTTTGGATCGAGAACGAGAATGACCCGAGACGGTTGTGGGAACTGGGATGCCGTCGGGCGTTTGGCAAACAGGGCAGGGCGTCCGCGATCCGACTCTGGGACTCTGACCGGAAACCGTTCTGCGGATATCCGCGCTGGCAGGTCAACGACCGCTGGGATGCGGCGGTCACGGACGAGCCGGTCGAACCCTGGCGGCGCGAAGCCCGATTTTGCGCGAAGCTGGCTGTCTCCGGAAAACTGCCGCCCGCAGTATCGGCCAGTCTGCGGTTTCGCGCCTACCTGGCCGAGCGCGACCGTTTCGTGCGGCAGGCCGGAAAGGGAGTGATCAGCCTCCGCGGGGTCGGGGGTCGCAGCGGAGCCCCTGGGCGGGAACGGTTGCTCGCCGCATTGCAGCGCGAGGCTAGGGCTTTCTCCCGGATTCTTCCCGCCGCCCGCTCGGCGGCGCGGACGATGTGGCGGCGGACGAGGGATCCGGGCGAGATCGGGCCGAATGAGCGGATCTTGGCTGCGGACGGGCGGCGGCTGAAGGAGTGGCAAGCTTGGCTGCGCACGTGCCGGAAACGACCAGGCTCCGTTTGGAAGGCTTCGCCCATTGCCGGTGAATGGCAGCTGATTTTCACGGTCATGGACGAAGCCCCGGCGCAGCAGAAGGTTGTGGTCGAGCGGTTGGGCCGCGATGGCGCCTGGGAGGAGATATACGGTTTGTTTCTCATCGAGTTTCTGGCCCGCGCCGCGCACCCGCGGGCACACTTGCGGTACCGCCTTTCCGTGCCCATCGCGTGGGCCGGCCCGCCCGCGCCGCTGCCCCGGCTTCGCGTTTGCGCGCGGGGATTCGGGCGATTCAAGCTGAGCCGCCCAATCCTGACAAACGGCGCCGTGAGGTTCACGACCCAGGGTGGTGGATGGCGAACCGTGACCTTGGGGAGGCCTGCGCCCAAAAGGGCGTTTCCAGACTTCGATTGGGCCGAAAACCGGGGCGTCTGGGAGCTTGTTTGGAGGGCGTGACGCCGAAGCCGCTCAGGACCGCGGAGTTGGTCACATCCTCCAAACCGGCATGCGTTTATACGAAACGAATCGTCAATGGCCGACGTCTAGCATAAGGTAACCGCCATGCTTGCCGTCACAGAATTGCGCAAAACGTTCGTCTCGCCGGACGGTGAGCGCATCAAGGTGATCGATGTCCCCGAATTCCACCTTGGAGCCGGCGAGCAGCTGGCGCTTCGGGGCGAGAGCGGCTCGGGCAAGACGACCTTCCTGAACCTGATCGCCGGAATCCTGGCGGCCGACTCGGGCTCGGTGGAGATCGACGGCGTCAACCTGACGGCGCTTTCCGAGCCCCGGCGCGACCGCATGCGGGCGGAAAAGCTGGGTTACATCTTTCAGACGTTCAATCTTCTGCAGGGCTATACGGCGATCGAAAACGTCGCACTCGGCATGTCCTTTGGCCCCGGCGTGGACCGCGCGCGCGCCCGCGCGCTCCTGGAGCGGATGGGATTGGGCAGGCACCTCCATCATTTTCCTCGGCAGCTGTCGACGGGCCAGCAGCAGCGCGTCGCCGTGGCGCGGGCGCTCGCCAACCGGCCGAAGCTGGTCCTGGCGGATGAACCGACGGGCAACCTCGACCGCCGCCGTGCGCAGGAATCCCTGCACCTGATCCGGGAGGCCTGCGGCGAAAATGGCGCCGCACTGCTCCTCGTCAGCCATTCTTCGGAGGTGCTGGCCCAGTTCGAGCAGGTCCGCGATTTCTCCTCAATCAACCGGGCCGAGCCATGACGCTTCCCCTGATCATCTACCGGTCGCTCCGGCAGCACGCCCTGTCGACCTTCGTCACGGCCGGCAGCATCGCGCTCGCATGCGGGCTGCTCATGTGCGTGTGGACGGTGAAGACCCAGTCGGAGACGACGTTCACTTCAACGACGACCGGATTCGACGCGGTTCTCGGCGCCCGCGGGTCGAAGCTCCAGCTCGTGCTGAACGCCATCTTTCACCTGGAGGCGTCGCCGGGGAACCTGGCCTGGGCCGACTACCAGTACATCAAGAATCATCCCGCGGTGAAGACGGCCATTCCGATCGCCGTCGGCGACAACCTGCGGGGATATCGGATCGTCGGCACCCTGGACGAACTCTTCACCAGGGTCGAATACCTGCCCGGGCATAAGTTCGAACTTGAGCCCGGCGGGGGTGATGCCTCCCCGGGGCTTCCACGGCTGTTCAAGGAAGATGCAAAGGAAGCCGTGGTCGGATCGTTTGCCGCGGTCAAACTCGGACTAAAGGTGGGCGACACGTTCCACCCGTTCCACGGACTTGTATTCAACGCGAACGGCCCCAACGACCAGCACGCCGATGTCTACACCGTGACGGGAATCCTGCGGCCGACGAATACGCCTGTCGACCGCGTCGTATGGATACCGCTGCACGGGCTGCAGACGATGAGCGGCCATGATCCCCGTTACGCGACCGATGTCAGCGCGGTCCTCATCCAGCTGCGATCGCCCACCGCGGGGCTCATGCTCGACATCATGTACAATCGCCAGGGCAACCGGCTGACGTTCGCCTATCCGGTGAGCGCGATCATCGCCGACCTGTTCAGCCGGATATCCTGGTTCGACCGAATCCTCGCGCTCGTCGCGTACCTGGTCGCCCTTGTCGCGGCAGGTTCCGTCCTGGCGAGCATATACAATTCGATGAACGCGCGCCGGCGCGACCTTGCCATCCTGCGGGCGCTTGGCGCCCGGCGCCGGACGATCTTTGGCGCGGTCGTGGCGGAGTCGGCCTGCATCGGGGCCCTTGGATCCTTGGCCGGATTCGTTGTTTATTTCGCCCTGCTTGCGGTCGTGGCGGACATCGTCCGGCAGCAGACGGGCGTTGTCCTTTTGATCTGGGCGGGCCACCCCGTGCTGTTCTATTGCCCAGTCGCCATGACGGCGCTCTGCGCACTCGGAGGCATGGTGCCCGCGTTCAAGGCGTATCAGACGCCTGTCGCCGACACACTTGCGCCGGCCTCCTAGGTTGATATCCTACCCAAGAACCATGCGTCTCAGAACTCTGGCATTTTTCCTCGCCCTTTCCACGGTCGGAACGGCCTTCGCGGACGGAAATCTCTCGGCGCCGGAATTGGAGGACGGTTACCTGAAGCTCGGATTCGACAAGCTCGCGGGGTACAAGTTCGTCACTCCCGCGTACGATCCGGTCGCCGACCCGAAGGCGACGCCGCCGTCGGGAGAGGAACAGATCCCGGGCGTGGTGAAGGAATGGAGCGGCCACAAGGCCGTCATCACCGGCTTCATGCTTCCGACGAAGCTCGAAAACGGCAAGGCGGTGGAGTTCCTGATCATGGCCAACCAAATGGCCTGCTGTTTCGGGACGATTCCCAATATGAACGAATGGATCATCGTCCGGATGCCGAAGGGCGTGTCGGTCATCCAGGATGTTCCCATCTCGTTTTTCGGCACGCTGAAGGTCGGTGCGATGTACGAAAATGGCTACATGACCGGCATCTACGCGATGGACGCCGAGCGGATGGGCGACGTCAGGGAATAGATCACCGGGCGATATCGCCCTGGTTCAGGATCTTGAATCCGCGCTGGCTGAGCGCCTGGCTGGCCACGTCGGCGTCCTCGACATTGATCACCAGGGCCCCTTTGAAATGGGGCCGCTTGATGAAGCTGTAGATATAATGAAGATTGATCTCGGCCTCGACCAGCGCGGCGAGAACGCCCGTCAACTCGGATTCATCGGTCAATTCCACGGCGAGGACGTCGGACTCCACGTAGGGAAAGTCGTTGTTGATCATCAGCTCCCTGGCCCTGTCTGGGTCGTCGACGACCAGCCTGACGATTGCGCTGTCCGTCGTGTCGAGCACGGTGATGGCCATCACATGGACGTTCCTCTGCTTGAAGAGCGCAGTCAGATCGTGGAGGCGTCCGACCCTGTTTTCGGTGAAGACCGAAAACTGCTTCACCGGGGCGAGGGGACTGGTGCTGGTTTCGGCGGCCATCGCAGCAGCGGAATATGGAGGTAATTTGGCACGGGTCAACGGCGGCGGATCATCCGGCTGGCTAATACGAGACGGAAGAAAACTTCATTCGATGTTGTTTTGGCCTTTCCCATTTACTCGCGTTTCTCCAAAAACATCATTCGGCGTACGATGACGAAACGCAGCCCGTCCAATCCACTCAGCTCCAACAAGCCGCTGCTGCAGTGGGTGAAGAAAATGGCCGAACTGTGCCAGCCCGCGGCTGTTCACTGGGTCGACGGCTCGCAGGAGGAAAACGACGGGCTGTGCGCGGAGATGGTCAAGGCGGGCGCGCTCATCAAGCTCAACCCGAAGCTCTGGCCGGGATGCTTTTATGCGCGGTCCGACCTGAATGACGTGGCCCGCCTCGAGGACCGGACGTTCATCTGTTCGCAGTCAAAGGATGACGCCGGGCCGACGAACAACTGGATCGATCCGCACGAGATGCGCGCCAAGTTGAAGAGCCTTTTCAACGGCGTGATGCGCGGGCGCACGATGTATGTCCTGCCTTTCAGCATGGGCCCCGTGGGATCGCCCATGTCCGAGATCGGCGTGGAACTCACGGATTCCCCCTACGTGGTCGTGAACATGCGGATCATGGCGCGCATCGGATCGCGCGTGTTTGCCGAGATCGACAAGGGCGAAAAACGGGTCGTCCTGGGCATGCACACCGTCGGCCTTCCGCTTGCGCCCGGAGTCAAGGATGCGCGGTGGCCGTGCAACCCCGAAAAGTACATCGTCCATTTCCCCGAGACGCGCGAGATATGGAGCTTTGGGTCGGGCTATGGCGGCAACGCGCTTCTTGGAAAGAAATGCTTCGCCTTGCGGATCGCCTCAAACATGGCCCGCGAAGGCGGATGGATGGCCGAGCACATGCTGGTCCTGGGCGTCGAGGACCCCCATGGGGAAAAGACCTATGTCGCCGCGGCCTTCCCGAGCGCATGCGGAAAGACGAACTTTGCGATGATGATTCCGCCCAAGCCCTTCAAGGACAAGGGATGGAAGATATGGACCGTCGGGGACGACATCGCGTGGATGAAGCCCGACGCGGGGGGCCGCCTGCGCGCGATCAATCCTGAAGCCGGGTTCTTCGGCGTTGCGCCAGGAACTTCCGCCAAGACGAATCCGAACGCCATGGCGTCGCTCGCGAAGAATTCGATCTTCACGAATGTCGCGCTGACCCCGGACGGAAGCGTCTGGTGGGAGGGAATGACGGACGAGCCGCCGGTCGAATGCCTCGACTGGAGGGGCAGCGTATGGACCGCGAAGACGGCGCAGCAGACCGGGGCGAAGGCGGCGCACCCCAACGCCCGCTTCACCGCACCCGCGTCGCAATGCCCCTCGATCGATCCCGCCTGGGAAAGCCCGGAAGGCGTGCCCATCAGCGCCATCATATTCGGCGGCCGGCGTGCGACGACGATGCCGCTCGTCTATCAGGCGTTCAACTGGACAGCCGGCGTGTACATGGGGGCGACGATGGGCTCGGAAATGACCGCGGCCGCGAACGGGACCATCGGGACGGTTCGCCGCGATCCGATGGCGATGCTGCCGTTCTGCGGTTATCACATGGGCGACTATTTCCGCCACTGGATCTCCATGCAGAAGCGGCTGGTCGATACGCCGCGCGTCTTCCACGTGAATTGGTTCCGCAAGGACGCTGCCGGAAGATTCATCTGGCCGGGCTTCCGGGAGAACATGCGCGTGCTGAAATGGATCGTCGAACGCACCCGCGGCCGGTCCCTCGGCCGGGAAACCCCGATTGGGTGGATGCCGCAATTCGAGGATATCGACTGGGCGGGCCTGGACTTTCCCCGCGAGCGATTCGACGAGCTGCAGGCGTTCAACCGCGAGGGTTGGCTGAGAGAGCTGGCCGGGCACGAGGAGTTGTTCCTGGAGCTGCACGAGCGCCTGCCGAAGGAGATGATTTTCGAGCGGGAGCTCCTGGCTTGCCGGGTGTGACCGGCGCGAATTCCGCGCCTACAGCGTTGCCGTCATCTCCATCTGCCGGCCCGGTTCAATCGGCGGAGCGTCGAGCCCGCTGAACTCCATCTCGTCGTTCTTGTAGAGCTTGAATTTCACCGGGGCGGTCGCGTCCGCCGTTTCCCAGCGCCATTTGCCGATGGACACGAACTGCAGCGCAACGCCCTTGTCCCAGCTGAGCCCGGGTCCGTCCCCCCGGATGAACAGCCGGTTGCCGATGCCGATATAGGCGGTGACGAGGAGCCGCGTGGCTCCGTCGGCCGACACGGCCACGGATGGAGCCCCGTCGTCGGGCGAGGATTGCGAGAATTCGAGGGCGAGCGGCTCGGTCGGGTTGGGCTCCCTCCGCTTCTCGCGGATATTCTCAACTCGGGGGGCGGCCGGCTGTTTTTCGCGGACGGGAGCGGCGGGTTTGACGGGCTCCGGCGCCGAAGGTGCGGCGCCACCCGCCCCTGCGGACACCGGTGCCTCCGCGGGCCGCTTGGGCGCCCGTTTGCGCTCGGCCTTGACGGGTGCCGCGGCCTGTTCGGGCGCGCCGTTATGAGCTCCCGCCGAAGGCTCCCTGGGTGGCTCGGCCGCGGCTGCGGTCCCCTGGACAGCGGGGCCGGGAACGGAAGCATCCTGCCGCTTGGCGGGCACGGGCTCGCTCGCGGGCTCAGCCGGCGCCGATTCCCGCGCCGGCCCTGTCGCATCCGAAGAAGGGTGGGGTTTGGAAGCGGGATGAATCGGAGCGGCGCCGGCGGCAGATTCCGGATTCCCACCCAACCGGGCGATCCTGTGCTCAAATTGGTCGATCCTCTTTTCAAACTGGGCAACGCTTTCGTCGAATTGGCCGAGAAGCGCCTTTGTGGCGCTGCCTTGCTTCTGGACGGCGGATTCAACCTTCGCCCAATCGGCGGAGGCCCGCGCGACCTTGTCCGCGATGGATTCCAGCTTTTCGCTTTCGGAGCTGCGAAGCGAGGCAAGCTCCCGCTCGAGTTCCTCCTTTTCCTCGTCGGTCGTCAGCGCGAGCCGGGCCTGGAATTCCGCGATTTTTTCGTGAAGCTTCTGCGGAAGCTGTTCGGCGTGCCGGATGTTCTTCTGCACGAGCTCGGCTATTTCATTGAAGCCGGCGGCCGCGATGCTGATCTGCTCGGCCGCGGTGGAGGCCGTGCGCGCCAGGGATTCGAGCGACCGCTGGCGTTCGTCGAGCGCTACGTCCTGCTTTCGCGCATAATCGGCAAGGAAGGGGATTGCGCCCGTGATGACCGCGCACACGCAGCAGCCGGCGATCGCAAAGACCGCCTCGGAGGGCAGGGGGGTGTTGGAGTGAGTGCCGATCAGCCATGCCGCGCCGAGGAGGGCGGCATCGCCGATGAGAAAGGGCCACTTGGGAAGGCGCGGCGTCTGGTCGGGGAGAGGCATGGGGGACAGCTGCGAAGTATCTGCTCCGATGAGGAGCGGATTTCAATCATGTAGTGGTTCCGAATTCGGAGCAGACCGCGACCCGCAGCCTTTCCCACTCATGGGGATTGAGGTCGTTCTTCCGCCCGGGCGACACCTGCCTGTGATCCGCGATCCATTCGATCTTCCATCCGCGGGCCTTCCACCGGAACCGAAGCCACTCCAAAGCCGAGGCGATCTGATCCCGGGTCAGCGGAGCCCGGTAGGTGTTGCCGGCGAACGCGACCCCCAGCATGAAATCATTGCAACGGCTGCGGCCCCGGAATTGGGACGCTCCGGCGTGCCAGGCGACCTGCGAATCGGGTACAAGCCTGCACCGGATGCCGTTTGCCCCGATCAGACAATGGTAACTCACCTTGCTGGCCGGCATCAGCATGAGCGCAACGGTCTCGTCGAATCCCAGTTCGCTGTGATGGTAAAGGACGCCGAGTTGCTCGTGGGGCGGCTCGACATCCCGGTTGGGCGACAGGCGCTCGAATTCCTCGTAAGGCACGCTCCCGCAACCCTTGCAGCGGGCGGAGCCGAATCCAAGCCTGCTTTGCGCGCCAGGAAGCGGGCGCGCGGCCGGGCGAATCGGCGTCTTGCACGGTCCGGAAACAAAAAGGGCGGCCTTCCAGCCGCCCTTTTGCAAATTCAGCTTGAGAAACCCGCGCCTCAGGCCTGCTTCTCCGCCGGAATGCGCATGCAGTAGAAACTGCGGTAGACGAAGGTCAGCGCGATCGCGAAGAAGACGCATCCGATGGCAGTCTTCGCGGTTTGATTGGTCATCGTGACGGCGATTTCGACGGCGAGCAGCCCGAAGAGCGTCGTGAACTTGATCACGGGATTCATCGCGACCGACGAGGTGTCCTTGAAAGGATCGCCCACGGTGTCGCCGACGACGGTGGCGGCGTGAAGCTCCGTGCCCTTCTCGCGAAGCTCGACCTCGACGATCTTCTTGGCGTTGTCCCAGGCGCCGCCGGCGTTGGCCATGAAGATGGCCTGGAACAGCCCGAAGAAGGCGATACCGATCAGGTAGCCGATGAAGAAGTAAGGATTGAAGAACGGCAGGGCCAGCGCGAAGCAGAAGATCACGATGAAGATGTTCCACATGCCTTTCTGTGCATAAACGGTGCAAATGCGCACGACTTCCTTGCTGTCCTTCTCCGAGGCGGTGGTGGAGTCGAGTTTCATGTGCTCCTTGATATAGACCACCGCGCGATAGGCGCCGGTGACGACGGCCTGGCAGGAAGCGCCGGTGAACCAGTAAATCACCGCGCCGCCCATGATGAGGCCCAGGATGATTTCGGGTTGCACGATGCTGAGCTTGGTCACCACGTCGCCGAACATGTTTTCGAGGAGCATGATGATGCCGAACACCATGGTGGTGGCGCCCACGACGGCGGTGCCGATGAGCACCGGCTTGGCGGTGGCTTTGAAGGTGTTGCCCGCGCCGTCGCCCTTTTCAAGCTGATACTTGGCATTCTCGAAGTCCGCGTCGAAGCCGAAGTCGGTCTTGATCTGCTGCTTCACGTTCTTGATGCTCTCGATCTGGCTCAATTCATAGACGGACTGGGCGTTGTCGGTCACCGGCCCGTAACTGTCCACGGCGATCGTCACCGGCCCCATGCCGAGGAAGCCGAAGGCCACCAGGCCGAAGGCGAAGATGGGCGCGGCGAACTTAAAGGCATCCGGCATCAGGCCAATCACGGGCGAGCCGTTATAGGTGGCGAACAGGTAGCTGGCGAACATCAGCAGGAGAATCACCAGGCCCATCCAGAAGGCCGACATATTGCCGGCCACGAAGCCCGACAGAATGTTCAGGGAAGCCCCGCCGTGCTTCGAGCAGTTCGTCACTTCCTTGACGTGCCGCGAGTTGGTGCTGACGAATATCTTGGTGAACTCGGGAATCAACGCCCCGGCCACGGTGCCGCAACTGATGATGACCGAGAGCACCCACCACAAATCTTTTTGGGGCAGGCCCGCGGCATCCTTAAAGTCGCCCAGCAGCACATAGCTGGCGCCGAAAGTCACGATGATGGACACAAACGAAGTCAGCCAGACGAGGTGGGTCAGCGGCGCCTCGAAGTCGAAGTCCTTCTTGCCGCCGAACATGGCTTTGCTGATGGCTTCGTTAATGAAGTAGGACACCAGCGAGGTCACAATCATGAGCGCGCGCATCACGAACAGCCAAATGATCAGCGTCGCGCCAATGGTCGGGCTGGCGGCCAAGGCGAGTGCGAGGAAGGCGATCAGCGCCACGCCGGTCACGCCGTAGGTCTCGAAGCCGTCCGCTGTCGGGCCGACTGAATCGCCCGCGTTGTCGCCCGTGCAATCGGCGATGACGCCGGGGTTCTTCGGGTCGTCTTCGGGCAGCTTGAAGACGATCTTCATGAGGTCGGAGCCGATGTCGGCGATCTTGGTGAAGATGCCTCCGCAGATGCGCAGGACGGAGGCGCCGAGCGATTCGCCGATTGCAAAGCCGATGAAGCACGGGCCGACGAGCGATCGCGGCAGGAACACCAGGATGCAGATCATGAAGAACAGCTCCACGCACACGAGCAGCAGGCCGACGCTCATCCCGGAGCGAAGGGGGATGCCGAGGGTTGCGAACGGATTGCCCTTCAGCGCGGAAAATGCCGTGCGCGAGTTGGAGACGGTGTTGATGCGGATGCCAAACCAGGCGACGCTGTAGGAACCGAGGATGCCGAGAATCGACGCGAGGAGGACGACCAGAACGTGCTTCAAGGTATTGCCCTCGAGCACCTTGAAATAGTAGAAGATGCAGGCGGCGATGAGCAGCCAAAGGATCGCAAGGAACTTGCCCTGGGTGAACAGGTACGTCTTGCAGGTTTCCCAGATCGAGTTGGAAACTTTCGCCATGCTTTCGTGGACGGGCAGGGCCTTGGTCTGGGTGTATTGGATCAGCCCGAAGACCGCTCCGACGAAGCATAGGGCTATGCCTATGTACATCAGCGAGATTCCGCTGAGGCCGCCGAGGCCGTCGAATCTGACCTGGGTCAGGTCAGGAATTTTAATATCGGCCTCGCTCGCCCGCAACGACACGGCGGGCACTGAGGCGACTGCGAGAGCAATCGACGACCAACGGAGTTTGGACAATTTCATAATCTGTGAAGCGAGAGGTTTGTATAGACGGATACCAACTTAGGCGGCGCCTAAGGTGGGCGGCGAGCCTATTTGCCGGAAGGCTGGACGCCTAAAGATGCTCTAATCCCGGTCCCCAGTTTTGTGATAACCGGCCATCGGAACCGTGGTTACCTTGGCCGGCCAACCTAGAATGGCAGGTTTGGCCAGATGCTTGAGACGACAAGAATCTCGGCGAGCCCGATCACGGATACGGCCGTGGCCAGGATGGACCAGCTGCGAAGGGCCTCTCCCTGGGTCAGGCCTCCAACCCGGCTTACGAGCCAGAATCCCGCATCGTTCATCCAGGACAGCGCCTTTGAGCCATACCCTACGGCCAGAAGGATATACAGTGGGTGGACGCCGAATCCGGCCGGCCCCGCCATCGAGCTGACAATTCCCGTTGCGGCAATCATCGCGACGGTGGCGGATCCCTGCGCGCCCCGCAGAACAACCGCGAGCAGCCATGCGACAAAGACGTAGCTGATGGCATGTCCCGCCGCCGCGGCCCGGACTGCCTCCCCAAGCCCCGCGCCCTTGATCGATTCGCCATAAGCGCTGCCGGCTGAGATGATCAGGATGATCATGGCCGCCATTTCAAGCGGGGCTCCGAGAACGGTTCCCGCGCGGCGCCACCCGAGCTTCCGCCTCCGGACATTCGTGCTCACCGCGATGACGGCGCCGATCATGAGAGCGACGTTCTTGTCCCCGAGAAATCCGATCGCCGTGACAACCCTGGGAGGAAGGTGCGGAGTCGAAAAAGGCAGGCTTCGCAGGATGCCCAAGGTGGAGGCGGCCGCGATCAGAATGAACGGCGTCAGGACGGGGGCGATCGCCACCCAAAAGCCGGGCAGATCGGAATCCGGGCGCCCCGCTGTGGCCGCCAGCGTTTCGAGAGACTCCCCGCGGGTGGCGCGCGCCGGAATGGGCATCCGTGAATTGAACCAGCGAGCCCCGAGAATCGCCCCTACCGCCGGAATGATCCCGAATACCGCACCGGACAGGATTGCGACGAACAGATTGATCTTCAGGTGGTCCGCGACAAACAGCGGTCCCGGAGCCGGAGGCACGGTGCCGTTGGTGATGATTGCACCGCAGCAGGTTGCGAGCACATACAGGAGGCAGTTCTTTCCCGTCCGCAAGCTCAGCGCCCGTGCGATCGGGAGCAGGAGCATGAAGACCGTGTCGATGAAGACCGGAGCGCTGAGCAGAAAGCCGCAAACCATCAGGGCCACGGCGGCATTGCCCTCGCCGAATGCGGCGATCAGGCATCGCACGATCTTCTCCGCCGAACCGCTTTCCATGAGCGAAATCCCGATGACTGCAGCGAGCGCAAGGGTGAAACCGAGCATGCCCGCCGCCGATCCGAATGCGGACGTGACCGATCCGATTGCCTGGACGTAATTATGGGGGCCGGGGCTTCCGGCGGCCGAAAGGACCACGACCATCACTGCGGCGATCATCAGGGCAAAGAAGGCATGCACGCGGAGGAGGGCGATCGCCGCAACGATGAACGCCACGCTCAATGCCAGGATCGCGAAGGGACTCAGCGCCAGCGGTGCGGGAAATAGGATGGCCATCTGGGGCATTGGCGTGCGCGATCAATAGCCAACGATTGCGGGACAATTTTCAATCCCTTATAACGCAGGCTCGCCTTTCCCAAGGCATTTGCAAAGGCTTGGCACGCACTTCGCCCGGATGGCGGAACGGCAGACGCTTCGGACTTAAAATCCGATTTCCGAAAGGAAGTGCGGGTTCGATTCCCGCTCCGGGCATTTCCTCTTCCGCCAAATACGCCATGACCAAAGAGGCCAAATTTCCGACGCCGAATCACAGTATTTGGTTCTCCCAACAGAATGGACAGTTCTTCTGCCGGATGGCTCCGTGACTGCGCCATCTGCACGCTTAAGGCATTCCACTATCAGGTACCATCATGGTCGAACGACTGGGTAGGAAACGCTTCAAAACCGAGCTTTAGTGAGATTGGCCCAATACCTGTTTTTCGCAAAAGTTGGATTGCACTCACAGTCGCGCCAAATCCTCGAAATGGGAATCTCAATCCAAGAATAAATAGAACCCGAGGATTATGAGGCCGCCGATGGCGACTCCCGCCACGATGATTTTGACCAACTTCGCAGCGGTCATCGTTGATCCCTGGCCGTGAGCCAGGGCGAGCCCGAGCGCGAAAAAGAGAATCAACGAAAACAAACTGTGCGTCGCCCAGTGATGGCCGGTCGCCCTCGTCATCCAAGCCATCACGGTTGTTTGGTGCGTTTCTTTGGCGATCACGAGGAGCGCGTTGACGACGCTCGTGATCGCGAGCGAAATTCCAAACGACACTGTGTATTTTGAGAGCGTTCCAGGGTGGTCCAAGGTGGCAGAGTTATTCATATTTTTGTCTCCAGTGAATTATTTCGGCAGCAATGCCACCTTGACGCCCATCGCAATGATGGCCCCAAAGGAGTCCGCGGCCAGCGCCAGGGTGAAAACGAGGCCCGAGACCCAAAGGACGACCTTGCGCGCGCCCCGATTCGCCACGAGATCGCCTGCCGCCGCAATGGGCAGATACGTGACCAGCAGCAGGAGCATGATCACGAAGTGTTCCTTCGACTCCATGAAGAAGTTGTGGGCCAAAGGCCACGGCCCCTTGAGGATGATGGCTTTGTCCGTCGGATAGAAAGCGATATACCAGTAGCCCGCGATCAGGTAGGCGATCCACATGGCAACGGCAACCCCGAGGCTCACGGCCCGGATTCGCCCCAGGTTCGCGTCCGCGGCGTGGAGCGTGTCCACGAACACCCAAAGGGCAGATATGAGGCAAACCAGCCCGAAAAGAACGTGGGCCATGAGGATGACATTAATATTCATTGTTGGGCGGGGACAAAGGTTCGCCGGGAGCCGGAAAACAATACCGGCAAGGCGGCAAGCTGGAGGACGACGGAAAGGAGAACGACGGCGGGAATCGAGCGGTCGTACAGCCACCCCATGGCGGCACTGCCGGCAAACCACGCGAGCCCATTAAGGCCGGTGAGCGACTTCGATTCCCGCTCCGGGCAGCAGCCTTTCGCAATGCGAAAGGCTGGCCGCCGAAGCCCGCGGGGCGAAGGCGGACGAAATCAATAGATCCCCCGGATGTGCGCCGACACGTTTCGCTCATAAAACTCCCTCAGCCGGGCGTGGAGCGCGGCCGGCAGCGGAGCAAGGGAGGAGGCGCGGGCATTGGCGCGCGCCTGTTCGGGATTCTTGGCTCCCGGGATGATCGCGGTCACCGCGTCGAAATCCAGGCACCATCGGAGCGCCATTTCCGGCAGGGTGTAACCGGCGGGGATCATGGGCTTTAGGCCGTCGGCGAGTTCGACGCCCTTTTCAAAGGGTAGCCCGGCGAAAGTTTCACCCACGTTGAATTGCTGGCCGTCCCGGTTGTAGTTCCGATGATCCTCGGGCGGAAAACGGGTCGCCTTGGTCATTTTCCCGCCCAGGAGCCCGCTTGCGAGAGGCAGGCGGACGAGCAGGGCCACGTTTCTTTTCTTCGCCTCGGCAAACAGGCCTCGGATGGGCTTCTGGCGAAAGATGTTGAAGATGATCTGGAGCGAGGAGAGGCCTTCCTGCCTGAGGCACGCGAGCGCTTCATCCACCGATTCCACGCTCGCACCGAATGCGCGAATCTTGCCTTCGCGCTTGAGTTCCCGCAAGTGCTCGAAGATTTCGCCCTTCGCGACCTCTTCCGGCGGAAGGCAGTGCAGCTGCGTGAGATCCAGCGCCTCAACTCCGAGGCGGCGCAGGGAGGCCTCGGTGTGGGAGCGCACGGTCTGCCGGCTGAAATTCTCCGGCCAGCCGGGCGGACTGAAGCGCCCGAACTTTGTCGCGACAAAAAGATGGGCTCCGGTCTCCTTGAGGAAACGCCCGATGAGCGTCTCGCTCCGGCCCATGCCATAGACATCTGCGGTGTCAAGGAGGGTTGTCCCCGATTCGACGGCGGCGCGCAGCGTGGCGATCGCCGTGTCTTCGGGCACATCGCCCCAATCGGCGCCGAGCTGCCATGTGCCGAGGCCAACCTCCCCAACTTTGATTCCTGTGGTGCCGAATGGGCGGGTCTTCATCGGCCTGAATTGTGTTCCGACGTGACGCCGGCGCAAGCGATTGAAAAGGTCAGGTTGAAAAAGTTGCGGTTGAAAAACACCCCAACCCGAGGCTGGACCAGCATCCCAACTCGGACCGTTGATACCGCAACTTTTTCAACCTTGACCCCTTTCGTTGATTGAGAAAAGCGGGTTTCGGGTCTTTGTTGGCAGCCTATGGTCAATAAACTGCTGCACACCCGGATGCGCGTGAACGATCTTGAGCGCACGGTGAAATTCTATGAGGACGCCCTGGGGCTGACCGTTGCCCGCCGCCACACCTCTCCGCGCGGCGCGCAACTGGCCTTCTTAAAAACCTCAAACAGCGACGAGGAAATAGAGATCTGCCAGCTCCCGAACAGTCCGGCCGTCCAGGTTCAGCCGGACCTCATGCACCTGGCATTCGCGGTTGACGACCTCGCCGGCTTCGCCGCGGAATTGGCCCGGAAGGGATTCAAGCTGAGCGATGGTCCGACGAAGACAGGGAGCGGAGCAATGATCGCTTTCATTGACGCCCCGGAGGGCTACGAGGTGGAGCTCATTCAGGCCGCCCGCGCTTGACGCCTCCGCGCCGCCGGGAGCAGGCTCCCGGGATGCCGTTCGCCATTTCCGCAGGGCAAAGGAAGATCCTGGTCAAGATCGCGGTTGCCGGAGTCGTGCTGATCGCGGCCGCAGTCCTGGCCCTGAGGGGATTCGATGTGGTCGGCATTGCCGAACGGACGGTCGGCCGAGTCATTGGGATTCTTCAGGCGGGAGGCCCGTGGGTCTTTTTCGTCGCGATGGCGCTTCTGCCGGCCGTTGGCGCGCCCCTGAGCATGTTCTCCCTCACGGCGGGCCGGGCGTTTGGCGCGCAAATGGAGATGGGCTGGGTCATCGCCGCCGCATTCGCCGCCATCGGGGTTAACATCCTTTTCACCTACTGGCTCGCGCGCCGGGTTTTTCGGCCGCGGATCGCCCGGCTTGTGACCCGCTTCGGATACAAGCTGCCGGAGTTGGACAAGGCCGATCTGACCGACCTGATCGTCATTCTGCGGGTGACGCCCGGGACCCCGTTTTGCGTCCAGAATTACCTCCTCGGCCTGGTGGACGCCCCGTTCGGCCGGTACATGGCGATCTCCTGCGTGGTCATGTGGGCCTATGCGGCCGCCGCGATCGTTTTTGGCGATGCGCTCCTGAGCGGCCGGGGCAGGAACGCGATCATGGCGGTCGGGCTTTTCGCCGCGCTCGTGGCTGCCACGCACCTCGCGCGCCACCATTTTGGAAAGCGAAAGGAACGGACATGAATGACGAGCTGCCCCTGAATGCAGGTAAGGATCAGGCGGAGGCGGGCCGCATCGAGAGCGTCAGTGAATTCACCCGGAGGGTGAAGACCCTCCTGGAGCGCGGCATCCGTCCGGGCTGGGTGAGGGGGGAGGTGTCAAACCTGCGCGCCCAGGCGAGCGGCCACCTGTATTTCTCGCTCAAGGATGCCGGCGCGCAGTTGAGCGCGGTCCTGTTCCGCGGCGATGCGGCGCGGCAAACGGTGCCCTTGCGGGACGGGCTGCAGGTGATCGTCTACGGAGAGCTCAACGTCTATGAGCTGCGCGGACAGTACCAGCTGATCGTCCGTGCGGTCGTCGAAGACGGGGTGGGGCGGCTCCAGCGCGAATTTGAGGCGTTGAAGAAGCGCCTCGCCGAGGAGGGGCTTTTCGCTCCGGAAAAGAAGCGACCGATTCCCATCCTGCCCGCGACCGTGGGGTTCGTCACCTCGCCGACCGGGGCTGCGGTGAAGGATTTCCTGCGCATTCTCACCCGCCGCGGCTGGCGGGGCCGGGTGATCATCCTCCCTGCAAAGGTGCAGGGCGCCGAGGCGGCGTCCGAGATGATCGGGATGCTGGAACTCGCCGCAGGCCTGGGCATTTTCGACCTCCTGGTGATCGGGCGGGGCGGGGGAAGCATCGAGGACCTCTGGGCCTTCAACGAGGAGGCGCTTGTGCGCGCCGTCGCGGGCTGCCCGGTGCCGATCATTTCGGCCGTCGGGCACGAGATTGACTTCACCCTTTGTGATTTCGCGGCCGATGTGCGGGCCGAGACGCCCAGCGCCGCCGCGGAACTCATTTCGAGCGAATTCGTCGCCTGCATGGAGCGCGCCGCGCGGGCAGGCGCTTCCATGTCCGCTGCAGCGGACCGGCGGCTCGCACTGTCCATCGAACGCGTCGATCACTCCCGGTCGCGCCTGCGCCTTCTTGCCCCGGCGGCGCAGGTCGAGCGGGGCTGGCTGCGGCTCGACGACCTGGCCAATCGCCTCGCCGGAAGCCTTCGCTCGGCCGTCCATGCCCCCCGCCAGCGCCTTGCCGAGGTGCGAAACAGGCTGGAGCGCGCCTCTCCCTCCCAGCGCCTTCCCCTTTCCGTTCAGAGGCTGGGATCGCTTCGCAAGCGCCTGCGGGCGGCGAGCCCCGCCTCGGTGCTAAATCGCGGCTTCGTCGTGATGCGCGATGAGCAGGGCGGGCCGGTCGTCCGCCGGACCGGAACGCGACCCGGCCAGCGGTTGTCCGCCGAATTCGCCGACGGGAAGGCTTCCGTCAGGGTGGAAACGTGACGCACGTGCGCCGCTGTGGGGCGACCGGGCCGGTCTTGTTTTAACTCGCCCAGGATTTGGGTTCTGGCAAGCGTGAGCAGGCATGGCCCACGCACCTGCTCCCACGCGTTACGATAACCCGGCGCTTTACCGCGCCTGCGGCCGCAGCGGGTTGAAGCTGCCGGCCCTCTCGCTTGGGTTGTGGCACAATTTTGGGGCGGAAAACGACTTTGCAACCAGCCGGGCGCTCATCCTGCGCGCTTTCGACCTCGGAATCACACATTTCGACCTGGCCAACAACTACGGCCCACCACCGGGATCGGCGGAGGAGACGTTTGGGCGGGTTTTGCGGGAGGATCTCGCCGCCTATCGCGACGAATTGATCGTCTCAACCAAGGCGGGCTATCCCATGTGGCCCGGGCCCTACGGCGACTGGGGCTCGAGAAAATCGCTCCTGTCCAGCCTGGATCAAAGCTTGCGGCGGCTGGGATTGGAATACGTCGACATATTCTACAGCCACCGGCCGGATCCCGCGACTCCGCCCGCGGAAACCATGGGTGCGCTGGCCCATGCCGTGAGGACGGGGAAGGCCCTGTACACAGGCGTGTCGAATTACGGCCCTGAATTGACCGCGCGCGCCGCTTCGCTCCTGCGCGAGCTGGGTGTGCCGTGCCTGATCCACCAGCCGCGCTACCACCTTTTCGACCGGACCGCGGAGCGGGGCTTGCTCGAGGTCCTCTCGCGCGAAGGGATTGGTGGAATCGCGTTCTGCCCGCTTGGACAGGGACTGCTCACCAATCGCTACCTGGGCGGAATCCCCGCGGACGCGCGAGCCTCGCGCGATCCCCGCTTTCTGAGGCCGGAACACATCACGGAGGAGAAACTGACCCGGATACGGGCGCTCGACGGTCTGGCGCGGAGGCGGGGACAATCGCTCGCGCAGATGTCCCTTGCCTGGGTCCTGCGGCAGCCGGCCATCACGTCGGCCTTGATCGGCGCAAGCAAGCCGCAGCAGATCGAGGAAAACCTCGGTGCTATCGACAACTCCGCCTTTAGCGCGGAGGAGCTCGCCGAGATCGACCGGATCGTCGGTCCCCAAGGGTGAACCTGATCCTGTTCGAGCCGTCCGAGATCGATCGACCCTTGCCGCGTTCGGATCGCCGCGCCGTGCATCTGCTCGGGGTATTGCGCCGGCGCCAGGGCGACCTTTTTGACGCGGGGATTCTCGACGGACCCCGGGGAAAGGGAACGCTCGTTGCGGTGGGAGAGTCCTCGCTCGAGCTTTCCTTTTCGTGGGATGTGGAGCCGCCGCCGCCCGACCCGCTGACCCTGGTGATCGGGTTGCCGCGGCCCCAGACCGCGCGGAAGATCCTGCACGAGGCGGCGGCCCTCGGAGTTGCAGCCATTCACTTTGTCCAAACCGAAAAAGGCGATCGCAGCTACGCCCAGAGCACGCTTTGGCACACGGACGAATGGCGGCGCCATCTGATCGCGGGCGCGGAACAGGCTTTCTGCACCCGGCTGCCCCGCGTCACGCAGGGACGGCCTCTTGCGGAGGCCTGCGCGGAGATGCCCGCCGGGATGAGAATTGCGCTCGACAACTATGAGGCGGGTCGCGGACTGGCCGGCGTCGTCCCGATTCCGCCCGTGATGATCGCAATCGGGCCGGAACGCGGATGGTCGGCGGGCGAACGCGATCTTCTGCGCAGCCTGGGTTTCGAGATGCGTCACCTCGGAAGCCGGGTATTGCGGACGGAGACCGCCTGCGTTGCGGCCGTGGCAATCGTCAAGGCGGGATTGGGCCTGATGTGAGGGCGGCCGGCCGACGCGATTCCGGCACGAAGAAGACCGCCGTCGGCTGGCGGGCCCCCTTTCCCAGCCGCTTGACGGCGCGCCAGCCGACCGGTGCGAGGTCGCATTCGCCGGGCATCTCGAACACGACAAGGGCATCGGGCCTTGGCTCCAGCAACGCCAACAGGCGGGCGAATAGCGGAGTCGCGGCGGATCCGATGAGTTCGTACGGTGGATCGACAAAGACCAGGTCGGGCCCGCCGCCGATGACGGGCGCGGTTGTCGCGTCCGCCGGGATGATCGCGATTTCCGCCCGCCCGTCGCGTCCGAGGCACTTGCAGACGGCGTCCAGATTCCGGCGGAGGCAGGCGAGCGCCTTGGGATTGCGCTCGACAAAAACGCCTCCCGAGGCGCCGCGGCTGAGGGCCTCGAGGCCGTACGCGCCGCTGCCCGCAAACAGATCCAGGAAACGGGCCCCGACCACGTGCCCGCCCAGGCTTGAAAACACGGCCTGCCGCAATCCGTCGGTCGCCGGCCGCACGATGCCCCCCTTGGGGACGAGCAGGGGAATGCCCCTGGCAGTTCCGCCGCTGATTCTCATTGCGCGTCCCTTCGTCCCTTCCTCCGCGAGCACGGGATGCTATAGGTTGGGCCGGCCATGAGATTTCCAACAAGCATATTGAGCAGAAGACGGTTACAATGCATTAATTCCCATTTTATAGGAACCTGTGCTCATGGATCGGGGTTTAACATCCAGACGCCCGCTGCTGCATTTGCGAATCTAAGGGCAAGGTTTGCGTAAATCAGGGATTCGACTAGAGGATGATTCACTCACACACATGACCCTCAAGGGCATAGCCGTTTGCATCGGCCTTTCGGCGGCGGCATTTGCCGCGGGCGCCCATGGGACAGAGCAAAACGACTGGCCCGGTCCGGTGACGCTGACCGATGCGGCCGGCCACATGGAATCGCGTGATGCGCTCGGGCCCCTTATCTTCCAGGAACCGTCGCCGGAAGGCGGCCGCGTGGCCGGATTCAGGCCCTTCTTCGTTCGCTGGGTCAATTCCAAGGGCGAAATGGAGGAAACGACGGTCCTTTATCCGCTGTTTTATTATCGAACCTATTCGGACATGTACGAATGGAGCGTGGTCAAGCTCATCAATCGCTATGGCCGAAGGGAAGGGTCGGTCGCTGGAGGCGAAGCCCGCACGTTTGACATCTGGCCCTTTTATTTTTCCCGCAGCAGCGGCAATCTCGCGACATCGTGCTACGCGGTGCTTCCGATCGCCGGCGTCATGGAGGGGCATTTTGGCTTTGACAGGATTTCGTGGGTGCTCTTCCCGATCTTTGCCCAGACGAAGGAGCGCGGCGCCATATCGACGTATGCGCCGTGGCCCATCGTTCGAGTCGAGCGGGGCACGGAGAAGGGCTTTGGAGTTTGGCCCCTGTTCGGCCGCTTCGAGAAACCGGGCGTCTCCAGCCGGGAGTATTTCCTCTGGCCTCTGGGGTGGAACAACACCGTCGCGCCCGCACCGGAGTCGGCACCGGGCACGGCACCCACGCACCAGTTCGGGTTCCTTCCCTTTTTCGCCATCCAGCATTCTCCCATTTTCGACGACGAGACATACCTCTGGCCGTTTTTCGGCCACACCAGCCGCACTTCGCCGGTTCATTATGAGGAAACCCGGTACTTCTGGCCGCTCCTTGTCCGGGGCCGGGGCGATGCGCGGCGGGTCAACCGCTGGGGCCCTTTCTATACGCACTCGGTGTCCAATGGAGTGGACAAGACCTGGGTTCTTTGGCCCCTGATTCGGCGGACGAAATGGGTGGACGGCACGATCGCACAGGTGAGAACGCAGGTCCTCTATTTTCTGGGCTGGGAACAGGCGCAGCGGGACCTGGCCCGTCCGCAGGCCGCGCCGGCGGTGAAGACGTACTTGTGGCCGCTGGTCAGCACGTGGGACAACGGAGCCGGCCGCATGCAGGTCCAGATGCTCAGCCCGCTCGAAGGGATGTTTGCGGACAATCCGCGCATCCGCGAAACATGGTCCCCGTTTTTCGCCCTTTGGCGCTACGACCAGCGGGCTCCCGGGGAGACCAGGACATCGCTTCTTTGGAATGCCGTCACCTGGGCGAAGAGCGAGCGCGAGGGCCGGACGGAGTTTCACCTGGGGCCGTTGATCGCCGTGGAGCGCTCCACGGCGGCGAAGCGCGTCGCGATTGCCGGCGGGCTCCTGGGGTTCGAGCGCCGCGCCGACGGACGGGGCTGGCGTCCGTTCTGCTTTGAGTTTCGGCCCGTATCACACAATCTCTACGCCACCTCGGCACGATGAACCAGATCCGATCGATCCTTGAAAGCGTGGGCACGACCGTGCAGCTGTTCCTGCGCGCCGCCTCGTACGCGGGCACGCTGCCCAGGCAATTCGCCCGCTTCATCGAGCAATGCTACATGATCGGCTACACGACGCTTCCGATCGTCGCGATCCTGAGTTTCTTCATCGGAAGCGTGCTCGCGTTGCAGGCCGGATACTCGATGGAGGACTTCGGGGCGCAGCAGTTCATCGGGTCGCTGGTCGGCCTGTCGATGGCGCGCGAATTGGGGCCGATGATGGTCGCGATCCTTCTGGCCGGCCGGGTGGGGTCGGCGATTACGGCCGAACTGGCGTCGATGACGGTGTCGCAAGAGGTGGATGTCCTGGTGACGATGAACATTCCCCCCGCGCGCATGCTGGTCATGCCGCGCCTCGCCGCAGTGCTCGTGATGATGCCGGTGCTCACGATCATCGCGAACCTGGTCGGCTGGTTCGGGGGCGCGATCATCTGCAAGTACACGGGCTTCATTTCCGTCGGTTCGGACCAGTATTTCGCCGTCCTGCGACATTTCGTAAAGTTCGGCGACGTCTTCGACGGGATCGCAAAAGCGGAGGTTTTCGGCATGGTTGTCGTTCTCGTGTGCTGCAACATAGGGCTCAGGACGCGCGGCGGCTCCCGCGAAATCGGAATCGCCGTGACCAAGGCCGTCGTCGCCTCCCTGATCCTGATCCTCGTTCTCGACTACTTCGTGACCAAGCTCCTCATTTCGCTCTCCGGCAATTGACCGCCATGCCCGACTCCTGCAGCTCCACGCGCAATATCTTCACGGCCGAGGAAGTCCCCGCCGTGGGCGTTTCCGTCGAGAAACTCTCGAAGAATTACGGTTCCCTCGTGGTGCTGAAGGACCTGAGCTTCACCGTCGAACCCGGCGAGATATTCGTCCTCATGGGCCCGAGCGGATCGGGGAAGAGCGTTCTGCTCCGCCATGTCATCGGGCTGGAGGCGCCGACATCGGGCCGGGTCCTGATCAACGGGCATGACGTCATGGCGGAAGACATGCGCGAGCATGTCCGCATGGCGCTCGTTTTCCAGGCGGGCGCCCTCTTCAACTCGCTGAGCGTCTATGACAACCTGGCCCTTTATCCGCGCGAGCACCGCCTGGGAACCGAGAAGGACATCCGGGAGAAGGTGATGCACGCGCTGAAACTGCTGTCGCTTGACAACACGGAAAAGAAGTTTCCCTCGGACCTCTCGGGCGGAATGAAAAAGCGGGTGGCGATCGCGCGAGCCCTGGTCATGGAGCCGCAGCTTCTGCTCTACGACGAACCGACGAGCGAACTCGATCCGGTCATGTCGGCAACGATCGACGAGATCATCGCGACCCTCCGGAAGCAGTACCGGGTGACGTCGATCGTCGTTTCGCACGATCGCGACCTGGCGCTCAGCATCGCCGATCGCGTCGGAATCCTCATGGGCGGGGCGCTGATCCACGTCGGCCCGCCGGAATCCCTTCACCACCCGGAGGATCCGCGCGTGGCCGATTTTCTCAATCCGCGCATCGACCTCGACAATCCCCGTTTCAAGAAGAACGAAACCTGAACACCGGCCACTCTCTTTATGAATACCTCACAACAATCCTTGCGTGTCGGCCTCTTTTTTCTGCTCGGCGTCGCCCTCGTCTGGGTGACCTATGAAACGCTCAGCGGCGGCAAGCTTTTCAAGCAGAGCGGCTACACCCTCATCGCCGGGTTCCAGGGCCTGCAGGATCTCAAGGTCAGCGACGACGTTCGGATGGCCGGAGTGCCGATCGGGACGGTGGCGGAAACGCGTCTGGCGCCCAAGCGCGCCGAGGCTGTGCTTCGCATCAACTCAGGCGTCAGGGTTCCTTCCGACGCCGTGGCTACGATCGTGACGGCCGGGCTCATCGGGACAAACTATGTTGCCATCGACCTGGGGTCTCCGGATGTCCCGGCGCTGGCCCCGGGCGCGGAAATCCGCACGCGCGTGACGCCGGACGTGGCGACCATCATGACGGAACTCGGCGACCTCAGCACGAAACTCGAAGGCGCCCTGACGACGATCAACGACGCGTTTGGCGGCAACGGGAAGGAAGGGGGGCTCTTCCAAAAGCTCAACAGCCTCGTCGGGGACAACCAGGTCAAGATCGGCGCGACGATGTCCAATCTCCAGGAACTCACGGGCAAGCTGAACCGGGGGGACGGGACCTTGGGGAAGCTGATCAACGATCCCCGGCTGCACGACGAACTGCTGGCCGCAGTCGGCGAGTTCCGGTCGACCGCGGACCAGGCCAAGGCCATCATCGCCAGTGCACAGGGAATGGTCGCCCAGGTGAAGGCGGGCCAGGGCGCCTTGGGTGTGCTTCTCTACGACCAGAAGACTGCGGACGATTTGAGGCTCACCGTCAGCAACGTCCGGGATGTCTCCGACAAGCTGACAAACGGAAAGGGGACCCTGGGCAGGCTCATCAATGACGACAGCCTCTATTTCGGAGTGGAGGGCACGCTCAAGAAGGCCGACCGGGCCATGGACAGCCTGAACGACTCCGGCCCCATATCGGCGGTCGGTGTTCTGGCGAACTCGCTCTTCTAGGCGCGCGCGCGTCCGGGGATCTTCACTTGGCCGGGGGGTCGCCGTGGTGCTCCTTGTGCGCCGCGTAAGCCGCCGTGTCCGCGAGCATGGCCTCGATCGCGGCGGCCAGGGGCTCGATCCCCACCAAGCCCGAGAACACCGCCTTGTCGCCGATCGGATCCTCAAGAATGAATGCGGGCCGCTGGCTGATCCTGTGCGCGTGAAACTCGGCGGTGCTGGCCTCGACCCTCGCCTTCACCGCGGCCGACCCCGCACGGGTGCGCAGTTTCTTCGGATTGATCCCGCCGGCCTTGGCGGCGACGGCGGCCGCCTCACCCATGTCACCGATCTTGCGCCCGTGCCGCAACGCGGCAACGGTGAGCGCCAGCCGGACGGTGTCGCTGGTCGCGCCGAAATCCCGTGAAGCCTCGGCCACGAGGTTTGGGGCGTGATAGACGCCCTTGCGGCCCGCCTCGAACCAGCCGGGGTTGAGCATGTAGGGAGAATGCATCGTCGTGCCGCCGCTTCTCCTGTAAAACCATTCGCATTGCCCGCGGGAAACCGGAAAGCCCTCGGGATCCATCAATGCGATCCGCCAGTCAAACTGGACGCGGCCCGCGTAGCGGCGCTTCAGTTCGGCCCAGGCGGGCTCGGCCCAGTGGCACCAGGACGATAGGATTTCGAGGTAGTAGGTGATCTTCATGGACTTGAGGAGTCTCGTTGTTTGCGGTTGAGCAGGTCTCTCAGACTTTGCCCCGCGGCCGCACCCATGGTCGAGCCGATCTTTCCCGCGGCCTGGGTTGTCGCCTGGACAATGCTCCCCGACATGCTGCGCATGATCGCGGCGGCGAGCTGGCTCGGGGTGATTCCGCCCTCGCTGGTGCCGAGGTTTCTCAGATCGATGGGCGGCATGGGAATGGTTGCTGCGGTCCGGCCGACCCCCACGGTGACACGCCCGTTCGCGAGGTGGAAGTGTTTGATTTCAAACTTGATAGGCTTGCCATTTTTTGCGCTCGCCGGCCCCGTCTGCCCGCCTTTGGCGGTTCCGCGGATGTTTTGAAGCAATTCGCCGATGTTGCTCGAGACGAAACGCGTCTCATAGACGAACTCCGGCTGGTCGATCTCGACTTCGTTCACGACAACGTGGTCGCCGAACAGGGAGCCCGGCGCGATCTCGACGTGGATCTTTCCCAAATAGAACGCCTTTTCCGATCTCCAACCTTCGGGGTTGCCGACGTAGAGGCCGGTGAGCGTGCCGCTCCCGGTGAGCGGCGAAATGTTGGCCCCGGCGAGCGTGACCTTGGTCCGCGTGATCTGGGGGCCAAACCGGTTGACACCCCGGCTGACAAACGAGCCGAGGGAGAGATCGAGGGCGACGTAGGCGATGCACGCAATGAAGGCGACGGCGACGCCTATCTTTAGAAGAACCTTGGAATTCATGGCGCGAACGGGACGCAAACTATGCGGCCGGCGGCAATCGGCAAGTGCGCAGACCGCCCGCCCGCCCATTGAGGCCGGCATCCCGAATTTGCGCAGTGGTCAGTTTGCTCGACCTGCAGCCTGCCGGGCCTGTGCTCGCAATTCCCAAACGCGCATCAATACGGGCGTGGGGCCCCATGGCGTTCCGCCGTCCCCCAACGCCCAGATGATGCGCGTTAGCTGCGCATGGCCCTTCAGGCCGCAGGTCGAGCAAACTGACCCACAAACCAAATTTACTTGTCACGGAGGCTTCCGGCCGGAGCCTACAGACTGTCGACATGGCCTCGGAGTACAACGAAGCGAGCATCAAGACCCTTTCCTCGACCGAGCACATCCGGATGCGGCCCGGGATGTACATCGGCCGCCTCGGCAACGGCGCCCACGCGGAAGACGGAATCTACGTTTTGCTCAAGGAGACGATCGACAATTCCGTCGATGAATTTGCGATGGGCTGCGGACGGAGGATCGACGTCGAGCTCGGCGACCGGACCGCGCACGTCCGCGACTACGGCCGCGGCATTCCGCTCGGCAAGCTGCTGGACTGCGTGTCGATCATCAACACGGGCGCCAAGTATGACAGCGAGACGTTCAAGAAGGCGGTGGGTTTGAACGGGGTGGGGCAGAAGGCCGTCAACGCGCTCTCGGCCGAATACCGGGCCCAGGCCGTGAGGGACGGCCAGGCGAAGGTGGTCGAGTTCGTCCGCGGCAGGCTGAAGCGGGACCACAAGATCGCGAAAAGCGGCGAGCGCAACGGCACCCTGGTCGAATTCACGCCCGACGAGGAGCTTTTCGGGGCCGATTTCCGGTTTCGCAGGGAGTTCGTGGAGGACATGCTGTGGACCTACGCGTTCCTGAACCGGGGGCTCACCCTGAACCTCAATGGGACGCCGTTCAGGTCCGAGAACGGGCTGCTGGATCTCCTGCAGAAGAATCTCAGCGGCGACATTCTCTATCCCATCATTCACCTCGAGGGGGAGGACATCGAAATCGCCCTGACTCACGGGTCGCACTACGGCGAGGAGTATTTCTCGTTCGTCAACGGGCAGCACACGACAATGGGAGGGACCCATCTTTCGGCGTTCCGCGAGGCCTTGACCGAAACCCTTCGCAATTTCTTCAAGAAGGATTTCGACGCGGCCGACCTGCGCCAGTCGATTGTCGCGGCGGTGTCGGTCCGAGTGATCGAGCCGGTGTTCGAATCGCAGACCAAGACAAAGCTCGGCTCGTCCGACATGGGCCCGGAAGGCCCGTCGATCCGCGATTTCATCGGGAAGTTCGTCCAGCAAAGCCTGGACGCCCATCTCCACAAGAATCCCGGGACCGCGGACGCCCTGCTGCGCAAAATCCAGGAGAGCGAGCGCGAGCGCAAGGAACTGGCCGGGATCCGCAGCCTCGCCCGCGAGCGCGGCAAGAAGGCCTCGCTGCACAACCGCAAGCTCAAGGACTGCCGTCTGCATCTGGGCGACAAGGATGCGCGCGCGGAGGCGAGCACGCTGTTCATCGTCGAGGGCGATTCGGCCTCGGGATCGCTCACCGCCTGCCGCGACGTCCAGACTCAGGCGGTTTTTGCCCTGAAGGGAAAGCCGCTCAACACCTACGGCCTTTCGAAGAAGGTGATCTACGAAAACGAGGAATTTCACCTGCTTCAGTCCGCGCTCGACATCGAGGGGGGGCTCGACGGCCTGCGCTATGCAAGGGTCGTGATCGCGACCGATGCCGACGTCGACGGCATGCACATCCGGCTCCTGCTGATTTCATTCTTTCTCCAGTTCTTTCCCGAGCTGATCACGGCCGGACGGCTTTTCGTCCTCGAGACGCCGCTTTTCCGGGTGCGCAACAGGAAGGAAACCGACTACTGCTACTCGGAGGCGGAAAGGCGGGCGGCCGCGGCCAGGCTCGGCCCTGGCGTCGAGGTGACCCGCTTCAAGGGGCTCGGCGAGATCTCGGCGAACGAATTCAAGGATTTCATCGGCGAGAACATCCGCCTCGAGCCCGTCTCGCTGGCCCATCTCCGCAACAGCGATGAACTGCTGTCGTTCTACATGGGAAAGAACACGCCGGAGCGCCAGGACTTCATCATCGATAACCTCAAGGTCGAAAAGGACCTTGCGGAGACTTGACACCGATTTCAGGCATGTCCGACCCCAAATCCCACGGTAAGAAGACGGGCGCCCGGGCGCCCGAGGCGCCGCTGGCGGCAAGTTACCGCGATTGGTTTCTCGAATACGCGAGCTACGTCATCCTCGACCGCGCGGTTCCCCAGATCGCCGACGGCCTGAAGCCGGTGCAGCGCCGCATCCTGCACACCCTCTGGGAAATGGATGACGGCCGCTTCCACAAGGTGGCCAACGTGGTCGGCGCCTGCATGCGCTACCACCCGCACGGCGATGCCTCGATCGGCGCGGCGCTGGTCGGGATGGGCCAGCGGGGCTACCTTGTCGACCCCCAGGGAAACTTCGGCAACGTACTGACGGGCGACGAAGCGGCCGCTCCGCGCTACATCGAGGCCCGGCTGACGGCCTTTGCGCGCGAAGTGGTCTTCAATCCCAAGACCACGATCTGGCAGTCGAGCTATGACGGGCGCGCCCGGGAGCCCGTCACGCTGCCGGCCAGGTTCCCGCTCCTTCTCCTGGACGGCGCCGAGGGCATCGCCGTGGGGCTCGCGACGAAGATCCTCCCGCACAATTTCAACGATCTTTGCCGGGCCGCCGTCAACCACCTGCAGGGGAAGCGATTTCGCATCGTGCCGGACTTTCCCACGGGCGGCATCGCCGATTTTTCCGAATACAACGACGGCGAGCGAGGCAGCAAGGTGAAGATCCGCGCCAAGATCGAGGCCCGAAACAGGCTCCTTCTCGCGATCACGGAGCTCCCCTTTGGCACGACAACCGAGTCCGTGATAGACTCGATCCTCGCGGCGAACGCAAAGGGGAAGATCAAGATCCGCCACGTCGACGACAACACGGCCGACGCGGTCGAGATCCTGGTTCACCTGCCCCAGGGGAGCGATGCCGGGCAGGTGATTCAGCAGCTCTACGTCTTCACCGACTGCCAGGTGGCGATCTCTCCCGCGGCGTGCGTCATCGTGGACGACCGGCCCGAGTTTCTGGGCGTCTCGGAGATCCTCAGGCGAAGTGTCGACCGGACGGTGCAGCTGCTCAAACGCGAGCTGGAGATCCGGCTCGCCGAACTCGAGCAGCAGTGGCACTGGGATTCGCTCGAGCGGATCTTCATCGAGGAGCGGATCTACCGCAGGATCGAGAAATCGAAGACGTGGGAGAGCGTGCTGTCGGAAATCCGCGAGGGTTTGCGGCCGTTCGCAAGAACCCTGCGGCGCGTCGTCACCGACGAGGACATCGCCCGGCTGACCGAAATCAGGATCAAGCGCATTTCGGCGTTCAATCGGTTCCAGGCCGACGAGGCGATGAAGAAGATCGAGGCCGAAATCAAGGAGGTGAAACACGAGCTCAGGCACCTCACGGACCATGCCATCCGCTGGTTCGAGGGGCTCGCCGAGAAATTTGGCAAGGGCCGCAAGCGACGGACGCAGTATGACGAGATCGAGCAGATCAGCGCCGCGGAGGTCGTTTCGGCCAATCAGCGGCTCTATGTGAACCGGGCCGAGGGATTCATCGGCCTCAACTGGCGCCAGCACGAATTCATCCAGGAATGCACGATCCTGGACGACGTCGTGTGCATCATGGCCGACGGGTCGATGAAGGTGGCCCGCGTCGGGGACAAGATCTTCATGGGCCGGGACATCATCCACTGCGCCGTCCTTCCCAAGGACGGAGATTCCGCGTTCTACGCGATAGTCTATCAGGACAAGGCGACGGGAAAGGCTTTCGCGAAGAAGTTCCAAATCGGCGGCGTCACGCGCGACAAGCTGTATCCCCTGCTCAAGTCCGACGGATCGCGGGTGGTCTATTTCGAGCGCTGTCCCACGGAGAAGGCCCTTCCGGCCACGCTTCACATATCCCTGGACGGCCGCAGCAGGGCGAGGGTGCGCGAATTCGACTTCGAGATGGCGGCCGTGTCCGTCAGCCACCGCGCGGCCAAGGGCGTGACCGTGACGAAATGGCCGGTCAAGGACGTGAAGCGCCCCGATCCGGCTCCGGCTTGAATCCAATCGGGAAGAAGGGGCCGGAGCATCGGCTCATGTCAGGTGCGCTTGCGGCTCAATCTTGTATAGCGAGCGCACGGCCGCGCTGGACTGCGGAAGATTCCTGGGACGATAAGCCGGGACCAGATCCATTCGATTCAGGACGGATTCATGGACAAATACGCCGTCCAGGGTCCGACTGACTTCGATGTTGCGGGGTTGCCCAAGGTTCATCCGCCAATGGTATTTCTCGTCGACGATTGAAAAATGCCTGATCGGCAGGATCTCCGCGCCATACCACACGCCGTGCAGTGAGCGATGGAGCATGCCACAGGGGTCCGGGGCCTGGCCAAGCGCGAGCTCATGACCATAACCGTACTCAGGGCCGCCCAGATCGATCGTAAACCCGCAGGCTTTCGCTTCGACCATCATCCACTCGAAAGCCAGCTTGGACAGGCCGGACTGAACCGCAGGGTAACCTCCCCCAATATCGGCGTGCACGCCCGCGAACCAAACGTTTTTGACATCCTGCGCCGGATTCCATCTCCCCATCAGGTTCTGGCGGAAGAAGCAGCGCCGTTCGTCGATTGAGACCGCTTGGCGCACATGGGCCACGCTCGGATTCCGGTAGGTGAACGGGAAGCTGGTCACATTGAAGATGATGTTTTTGAAGCCCACGGAACTCACGGTATCCCACACACCGATGAAGTGGATGGGGCACTCGCGGGCCATGGTTGCCTTGAACTCTGCGCAAAGCCGCCCTCCAGGGGATGCCGTCCCTCTGTGCTGCCGCCAGTACCGGGTCGCATAAGGCACAAGCTGATCGCTGTCCGGGTAGAGCAGGCCCACCGCGTTGATCATGCCCGCCAACGCCCGGACAGTGAAGGCCCCGCGGCTGAATCCGAAAAGAAACACGCGATCATCGGGCTCATACACCTCCATGAGATATCGATAGGCTTCCTGGACGTCATCGATCAGCCCGGCCCCGAACGCCAATCCCTCGATGATGGACCATCGCTCGCCCAGCCTTGTCACCCAGCCCGTCAGCGGGAGGGTGCCCACTCCCGGATCGTAGTAGCACGCCTGGCCCGGGAGACCATCGGCCACCTTGAAGGTCCGAATCACATTTGTGTGATCACCCGAGAACTGGTTGTCGGTGCCGTCGCAGCAAACGATGATGTTTTTCATGTCTCGATACGGAACGCAAGGAGCCGGATGCGGGTCCGAAGTGGAGCGAGCGATAAGGATATGGAGGAATGTGGAAATGATCAACAGACATGGTCCGATCCCGATTGCAAGTGCTGTCGGGAAGGCGGCCGACAAATGACTTGATGTTTTCTCCCGGGAACCTTCGCGTATGTTTGCAGTTGCCCGCGTTCCCAAGGGTCGATCACTGTTTCCTTAAGAAAATTCATGTATCTTCAGGCGCTCACCCTTCGTGGATTCAAGTCCTTCGCCGATTCCACCACCCTTCGATTCGAACCCGGCGTGACCGCCATCGTCGGGCCAAACGGCTGCGGCAAGTCCAACATCGCGGATGCCATTCGCTGGGTGCTCGGCGAGCAGAGCGCCAAGGCGCTGCGCGGCGGAAAGATGCAGGATGTCATCTTCGAGGGCGTGGATACGCGCAAACCGGCCCAGCTTTGCGAGGTCTCGCTGCTGCTCACCGAATGCGAGAAGCAGATGGGAAGCGAATATCACGAGATCGAAATCATGCGCCGTGGCCATCGGGACGGCCAGGGCGAGTATTTTTTCAACGGCCAGCCCTGCCGCCTGAAGGACATCTACAAGCTTTTCATGGACACCGGGGTGGGGCGCACGAGCTATTCGATCATGGCGCAGGGCCAGATCGACCAGATCCTGTCGTCCAAACCGGACGAGCGGCGGGCCGTGTTCGAGGAGGCGGCGGGAATCACGAAGTACAAGAGCCAGCGGCGCGAAGCGATGGGCAAGCTCGCGCTCACCGAGCAGAATCTCGCCCGCGTGACCGACATTGTGGGCGAGGTTGGGCGCCAGATCGGAAGCCTGAGGCGGCAGGCTGCCAAGGCGATGCGCTACAAGCGATTGAGCCACAGGCTGCGCCATTTGAGCCTCGCCTGGAGCGCGCGCCAGCATGCGATCCTCTCGGCCGCACTGGCGGAACTCGAGGCGACAGTGGGCGGACTTCGGGCGGCCGCGGCGGATCGAAGGGCGAACCTGGAGGCCCAGCAGGCGGGACTCGAGTCCAAGAAGGCCCAGCGAAGCCGCCTGAACCAGCGCATCCAGGAAGCCCAGCAGGCGGCCTTTGACCTTCGTTCGGAGCGCGAACAGGCGGAGAACGCGTCCAACCTTGCCCGAATAAAGAGAAATGGCCTCGAAGAGCGGATTTCCTCCTCCAAGGACGATTTCGGGGAACTTGACATGCAGCTCCGCGAGGTCGCTGCGCAGGTCGACACGGGAGCCCAGGACAAGCAGCTCCAGCTCAATCTCCTCGGCAGCTCGGACGCGGTCTTTCAGCAATGCAACCGGGAGCTCGCGATTGCGGACGGGCGGTTGAGCAGGATCGAGGATGAACTCCATCAGTCGAAATTCGGATTGCTCCAGGTGGAGAGCACGGTGGCGCGCCTCCGGACGGACTGCTCCGGTTACGAGGTGGAGCAGCGGACGAGCGCCCACCAGCACGAGATTGTCGGGCGCAATCTCGCGGGCGTGCGCGGCGAGCAGGCCGCAGCCGAACGCGCGGTCGAGGAGATCGGCGCCCGCGCCGAGGCTGCGCTGGACGAGAAGAATCTTGCCTTGGGTGGAGCGGCCGCGGCCCAGCAGGCGCTCGCGGACACAACCCGGGATTTCCGGGAGGCGCAGCGCGGGCTCCAGGATATCGACCGGATGCTCGCGCAGCGCAGCGCCCGGCTGAAGATTCTTCAGCAGTTGCAGGAACGTTGGGAGGGATTCGGCGAGGGAGCGAAGGCCGTGCTGCAGGGCCGCCTCGCTTCCGCGCTGGCCGGCCAGAAGGCGGTGCCGGTCCTGCAGGGCCTCGAGGTCGCGCCGGATTGCGGAAGGGCGGTCGAGGCTCTCCTTGGCACGGCGGCCGAGGCGATCCAGGTCGCCGACGTGGCCACGGCCCGGCGGATCCTGGCCAAGCTGGAGGCCGAGCAAATCGGCTCAGCCATCCTGCGGATCGCGGAATTCAGCGCGCGGGAGCCGGTGGCCGGCGGGCTGCCCAAGGGCCTCGTTCCTGCGACGGCGGCGCTGGCGAATCCCGATCCGAACCACCCCGGGGTCGCCCTGCTGGGCTCCTGTTACCTGGCGGACGATCTCGGTGATTTTCTTGAATTCTGGAAGGCCAATCCCGGTTTCAGCTTCCTGGCCGTGGCGACGCGCAAGGGCGAGGTCGTCGACAGGCGGGGGCTCGTCGCCGGCGGCCACGCGGGTTCAAATAAATACGCAAACAGTTTGGTGCAGCGGGAGATAGATATTCGAGAAACGATGCGGGCAATCGCCGAGGACCAGAAGCAGCACGAGGGGCAGAAGGCGCGGATCGATGCGCTGGCTGCGACACTCGCAACGGCCGAGAAGGCGCTCGAAAGCGGACGGGAAAGAGTCCTTTCCGCCACGCAGAACGCCGCCGCGGTGCAGGCCGAACAAGGCAACGCGCAGCGCGCCAAGGACGAGGTCGGCGGACGTTTTCGCCGCATGGAAGCGGAACTGGCGGGCCTCGAGCAGGCGCGCAACGAGGCGCACGCGCGCTGGGCCGGGGCGCAGAAGAAACTCGCCGAGGCCGAAGCCGCCGACGCCTCCCAGCGGGGACAGATCGGGCGGCTCGAAGCGGCAATCGCCGAGGCGCGGGCCGACCGGGACGCCAAGCGCGATCTGCTTGCGCAGGCGCGCCTCGAACTCGCCGAACGGCGCCAGAAGGTCGAGGTTCTCGACCGGGGCCTCGGGGAGATGGAGCGGCGCAGGCAGCAGCTTCTCGAACTGCAGGCGCAGCGCCGGCAGGAGATCGACGCGTGGACCGAGCAGGCGGCCGGATTGGAGAAGGATGCCTCCGTCCAGCGCAAGCGGGCTGCGCAGATTGCGGAGACGCTTCAGGTCGCCCAGGACCAGGTGGAGGCGATTCGCGGCGAGCTGGCGGCCATAGAGGCTGATATCGGCTCCCTCGAATCCGCCCAGGCACGGGTGCGGGAGGAAACCGAGGCGGCGCACGAGGAATTGGGCGTTCACGAGGTGCAGCTGGCCGAGAAGCGCCAGCGCGCGCAGTTTCTCGCCGAGGAAGTGGCGCGCGAGTTTTCCGCGGAAATTGGCGGCCTGGATTGGAAACACCTCCTGTGGCATGCGGAGGACGAGCCCGAGGGCCTGAAGGAACTCGATTTGGACGAGGAGGAGGCGGCTCTGGCGGAGGGAACGCCGGGAGGGGGCGAGCCGGCCGCCTCCGAGCCCTCTCGTGCGCCGCGGATGCGCCGCCGGAAGGACAAGGCGCGCGGAGAGCCGTCGGAATCGGACCTTGCCGCGCTCGACGCAACGTCCTGGGACGAGATCAAGGCCCAGGTCGAAGCGCTTCGGCAACGGATCGGCGCGATGGGGGCGGTTAACCTGGTCGCGATCGAGGAATACGTGGAACTCAAGCAGCGGCACGATTTTCTCAAGGCCCAGAGCGACGATCTGACCGGCGCGAAAGCCGAACTTCTGGGTGCGATCGACGAAATCAACCGCACCTCGCAGGAGCAATTCTCGGTCACGTTCGAGCAGATCAAGAAGAACTTCGCGTACACCTTCGAGACGCTTTTTGGAGGGGGACACGCCCGGCTCGAGCTTGTCCAGGCGGAGGACATCCTGGAAAGCGGCGTCGAGATCGTCGCCCAGCCGCCCGGGACGAAGCTCAGGAGCATCAGCCTGCTTTCAGGCGGCCAGAAGACGCTCACCGCGGTCGCGCTTCTCTTCGCCCTGTACATGGTGAAGCCCTCGCCGTTCTGCCTTCTCGACGAACTCGACGCGCCGCTCGACGAGTCGAACATCGGCCGGTTCACCGACCTGCTCCGGAAGTTCGTGAAGGAATCCCAGTTCATCATCATCACCCACAACAAGCGCACGGTTGCCGCGGCCGGCGTGATTTACGGGGTCACGATGGAAGAGCGCGGCGTGTCGAAGACCGTGTCCATGCGGTTCAACCACGAGCGCGGGCAGGCCGAAGTGCCCCCGTTGAACATCGTGGAATCCGTGACGGCCGTGCAGTCCGCCGTGCAGTCCGCCGTGCCCGCGCCGGCCTGAACTCCGCCGGCCTGGCGTCATGAAAGCGCTCCTGATCGACGGGTTCAACCTCGCCTACCGCTGCTTTTTCGCGATCCCCGATTTGACGCGCGGCGACGGGTTTCCGACCAACGCGCTCCACGGTTGGGTCAAGTCGATCTGGAAGCTGGCCGACCAGGAGGAACCCGACGCGACTGCGGTCTTTTTCGATCTGGGCGGCTCCCAGGACCGCCTGGCCCTTCACCCCGAGTACAAGGCTCATCGCAAGGAGATGCCGGATGAACTCGTCCGGCAGATCCCGCACATCAAGGCTCTCACGAGGGCGATGGGCCTGAAAAGCGTCGAGCAGCAGGGCGTCGAAAGCGACGATCTTCTCGCATCGGAGGCGGTGGCGCTGGCCCGCGCCGGCAACGATGTGCTGATCGTCAGTTCCGACAAGGATTTTGCCCAAATCGTCGGCGAGCGGATCCAGGTCATGCTTCCACCGCCCACGTCGAACCCGAAGCTCGGCTGGCGCCGGCTCGACGCCGCTGGGGTCATGGAAAAATTCGGCGTTCCGCCCGCAAGGATTCCGGACTACCTGTCGCTCATCGGGGACGCTTCCGACAATATCCCCGGGGTGGCGGGCGTGGGGCCGAAGACCGCGGCCAAGTGGCTGGCCGCGTTCGGAAGCGTCGGGGAGGTGATCGCGCACGCCGCGGACCTGCAGCCGGAACGTTTCCGATCCGCGGTCGCCTCCTCCGCCGACCGCCTGCGGCTGAATCTCCGGCTCACGACGCTCAACCTGGAGATTCCCGTCGCTCCGCTGGAAAGGCCCGCGCCGCAGTTCGCGGAGCTCACCCGCATCCTCGGGGAGATGGAGATGCGCTCGGCCCTTGCCGAAGCCCGCGAGCGCTACGGCCAGCCCGAGCTCTTCTAGAAGCCGGTGGCGGTCACTTCCGGTAGACCGCGACCAGGCTCCGGCGCAGCGAAGGATGGGTGAGGTCGGCGATCCGGCTGTAGACCTCGTCTTTTGTATTGTTGAAATGATACAGGCTGCGCCTCTCCAGCAGGAGCTTGCGCAGCCCCGAGGGCGCAAACGCCCGTTCCAGTTCCGCCCGCGTGTATTCCCGAATGTGCCCCCGGTCGTTCCTGTCGGGCCGGAGCGTCTCGAAGGGGTTCCTGCCGCACAGCATCTTGATCCGGTTCTTCAGCCACGCGGCGTTTGGCGTCGTCACGACCAGGATGCCGTCGTCCCGCAGTTTCGACGCAAGATATCCGATGACGGTCTCGGGCGGCGTGCACAGGTGCTCCAGCACCTCCATGAACACGATCAGGTCGAATTCCCCGGGCGGCGGGGCTTCGGAATCCGGCTGATAGGGGGCCTCATCGAGGTCGACCCTGTAGAACGTGAATGAGTTTTCCGGCCTGTAGCGGGCGTCTTCGCGATTGCCGAGGCAGTCGACGCGGCTTTCGGGGAACATCCTGGCCAGAAACAGGGTTTGAAACCCCATCCCCACGTCCAGGATCCTTGGGAACGCCCGCTTGGAGCCCAGATCGGCCAGGATCCTCATCACGTGGCGGTACCGGGGCTGATGGCGTTCCCAATAGTACGCCGCCTCCGGCGACTGCCGCCGGCTCAACTCGCCGAGTTCGCTCTCAATCTGTCCGAGGTCGGGCTTCATTCGGGTGTGGCGGAATTGGAAGCGATTCGAGCGAAAGACTTGCCGGATGGCAATCGCGGTGGAGTTTATTCAGGGTCTGTCAATATCTCGATGATGGTGCAGGTTGGCCCAAGAGGGTCCTGCAGGGGAGTTGCTGGCCTCATTGGCCGTCTTGGCCGCCTCGCACGGGGCGGCCGGTTCGACGACCACATTGGGCATCGGCCAGCTCCGACCCGAAGGGGCCCTCTTGGGCCAACCTGCACCACCGCCAAGAATTCCGTGACATCCCCTCCTTCCCTGGTCTTTACTAGGCCTTGTGTCCGATCCAAAACCATTGCTGATGATCGGGCTGCCGAAGGGCAGCCTTGAGGAATCCACCAAGAGCCTTTTCGCAAAGGCGGGCTGGAAGATCACGACCAATTCGCGCTCGTACAAGCCCTCGATCGACGACCCCGAACTCGACGGCCGGTTCATCCGGGCCCAGGAAGTCAGCCGTTATGTCCAGCACGGATTCTTCGATTGCGGCCTCACGGGCCGGGATTGGATCGAGGAGAACGGATCGGACGTTATCGAGGTGTGCGACCTGATCTACAGCAAGGTCTCCGCCCAGAAGTCGCGCTGGGTGTTGTGCGTGCCCGAGGACTCGCCCATCCGGCGCGCGGAGGATCTCGCCGGAAAGCGCGTCGCGACGGAACTCGTCGGCACGGTGAGGAGGTACTTTGCCGCGAAAAAGGTCCCCGTCGAAGTGGAGTTCTCCTGGGGAGCGACCGAGGTCAAGGTGCCCGACCTGGTCGATGCCATTGTCGACATAACGGAGACCGGCAGCTCTCTTCGCGCAAACAAGCTCCGCATCGTCGACACGCTCCTGGAGACTAACACGAAGCTGATCGCAAACCGCTCGAGTTGGGCCGATCCGGCGAAGCGGCGGAAGATCGAGACGATTGCGCTGCTCCTGAAGGGTGCCCTCGAGGCGGAGTCCAAGGTCGGGCTGAAGATGAACGCGCCCAAGGCCTCCCTGGCCGACATCGTCAAGGCGGTGCCGTCGCTTCGCAATCCGACCATCTCGCCCCTGGCCAGCGCCGACTGGGTCGCCCTCGAGACGATCATAGACGAAAGCATTGTGCGGGAGATCATTCCGCAACTGAAACGGCTGGGTGCCGAGGGGATTGTCGAGTACCCGCTCAACAAGGTTGTCTATTGAGGGTGCGCGAATGCCCGAACCCGGCCTGACCCGAGCCGGCGCCACGATGAACACCGTCACGGTCGGACTCCTCCAGCACGCATGCGGCCGCGACCCGGCGGCCAATCTGGCGAAGGCTCTCAAACTGGCGGAAAGGGCTGCGAAGAAGGGGGCCCGGATCATCTGCACGCAGGAACTCTTCCGGTCCGTGTATTTCTGCCAGGCGGAGGACTATCGGAATTTCGCGCTTGCGGAACCCATTCCGGGTCCCACCTGCCGGGCCTTCCAGAAGTTCGCCAGGAAACACGAGGTGGTCGTTGTCGCGGCGCTCTTCGAGAAGCGAGCGGACGGGATCTACCACAATTCGGCGGCCGTCATCGACGCCGACGGTTCGCTCCTCGGCGCCTACCGGAAAATGCACATTCCGGACGACCCGCTGTTCTACGAGAAGTTTTACTTCACGCCTGGCGACACCGGGTTCCGCGCGTGGCAGACCCGTTACGGGAAGATCGGCGTTCTCATCTGCTGGGACCAATGGTACCCCGAAGCCGCCCGCTTGACCGCGCTGCACGGGGCGGAGATCCTGTTTTATCCGACCGCGATCGGCTGGCATCCCCGGGAGAAGGCCGCGTTGGGCGGCGACCAGCACGCCGCGTGGGAGACCATCCAGCGCGCCCACGCGGTTGCCAACGGCTGCTACGTCGCAGTCTGCAACCGGATCGGCCATGAGAGCCCGGCCGGCGGGGACGGGATCGAATTCTGGGGGCAAAGTTTTGTCGCGGGAACGAGTGGGCAGGTCCTCGCAAAGGCCGCAAAGGACAGGGAGGAAGTCCTGGTCGCCACGGTCGATCTGGCGAAGGTTGACGACACCCGCGTGCATTGGCCGTTTCTGCGCGACCGGCGAATCGACGCCTACGGCGACCTGTCCAGGCGGTTTATCGATTGAAAGGGTCGGATCTGTCCATGCCTCTGCCGCTCAAACGGGAACAGTCGGCGCGCAAGCCGGATAAGAGTCCCGCAGCCCTTGGGTTTCGCATGCCGGCCGAATGGGAGCCCCAGGAGGCGGTCTGGCTCTCCTGGCCGCATCGGCGGGCAACCTGGCCCCGGCATTTCCGGGCGATTCCCGCGAAGTTTGCGGAGATCGCGGCCCGGGCGAGCCGCTGGGAAAAAGTGCGCATCAATGCCCCGGGTCCGCTGCAAGCCCGCGCCCGATCGCTGATCACGAGGGCGGGGGCCGAGGCGGCGAATATCGAGTTCTACGATCATCCCACCAACGATGCGTGGTGCCGGGATCACGGTCCGATCTTTGTCAAAAACGACCGGACGGGCGAAGTGGCGGTCACCGACTGGCGTTACAACGCCTGGGGGGAAAAATATCTTCCGTTCGATGCCGATGATGCGATTCCGGGGCGGATCGCCCGAAAGCTGAGGCTTCGGCGGTTCAAGAACGGCATGGTCCTCGAGGGAGGTTCGATCGATGTGAATGGGCGCGGGCTCCTTCTGACCACGGAGGCCTGCCTTCTGAATCCCAATCGCAACCCGGGGCTCACGCGCGCCGGGATAGAAAGGAATCTGCGCGACTTCCTCGGCGTGCACACGGTCCATTGGCTGGGGAAGGGCATAGCCGGCGATGACACCGACGGGCACGTGGACGACCTGAGCCGGTTTTTCGGTTTGGACGGAATCCTGACGGCGGTCGAATCCGACCCGCGCGATGTCAACCATCGCGCGCTGAGGGAAAACCTCGATCGTCTGCGCAGCCTCAGAACGCCCGAAGGCCGCCGCTTTCGCATCGTCGAGCTTCCGATGCCCCGCGTTTGCGCCCGCGACGGCCGGCGGCTTCCCGCCACGTATGCCAATTTTCTCGTCATCAACGGAGCCGTCCTCATGCCCGCCTTCCAGCAGCCCCGGTGCGACGCCGCTGCTGCGGAGATTCTGGCCGGCTGCTTTCCCGGGAGGCAGGTCGTGCCCGTTGACTGCTTGGAACTTGTTCTGGGCCTTGGCACTCTCCACTGTATATCACAGCAGCAGCCCGCCTCAGCCAATTGATGCCAACCCAGCCCTTCCTTTCCTTCACGGCGGCCGCCGGCTGCAGAGTCCCGTTGTCCCTCATGGTCTTGCTGGGCGCCTTGCTTGCAGGATGCGAGAGCATGCCCGACTCCCTTCGAGACAAGCTGCCGGGAGGGGCGCCGCCCCAGGTCCGAACATTCCAAGCCGACCCAAGGACGACGTTTGCCGCGGCGCGAACTGCCTTAAATCAAATGGGTTACCGCTTTACCGGGGGCGGACCCGCCCAGGGCCGGATGACCGCCATGGGCGAGGTTTCGCCCGGAGACTGGCCGGGCAGTTCGCACCAGTTTACGCTTCAGGCTGAATTTCATCAGACGCTCGATGCCTCCGGCACGGAAGTCAGCGTCCGAATGACGGAAGTGATTGAGGCCGACTCCGCAAACCACCCGGGCCAGGGAACGGAGGCGCCGCTGCGGGACACGCCCCTGGTGGAGGTGTTCTTCCACGGGATTCAGCAGAATCTGCCGCCCGCCGGCGCCGACCGGCAGCCCGTGCCGCCGAACCCCGCGGGGGGGTAGGAGTCCGGCCCGGAGGCCGGAAAAATCTGCTTGCGGGGATGGGGGCCGGATGAAAGCCTGACCGTTCGCGGCATTTTCTATCGGTCAGGACGGCGCCGCCGCGATGCTCCCGCCGTCCTTTCCCGTCATTATAACCGTCAACCCAAGGTCCCGCTTCGGCGGGGCCGACATCGGCTGGCTGGATGCTCCGGAGCAGGCGTTCCGCCGGCCGTTTTCGCACATGAGTTCAGTAATGCAAGACCTGCTCGCGCAGTCCCCCTTCGACAAGTTGAAGGAGGGCGCGATTGTCCCGGGCACCATCACCGAAATCCGCCAGAACGAAGTCGTCGTTGACATCGGCGGAAAGTCCGAAGGGGTCATCCCCGCGGGCGAATTCATCGACATCGGCGAGCTGCAGATCGGTTCCACGATCGAGGTGCTTGTCGAGAAGCTCGAGGACAAGGACGGCAGCCCGATTCTCTCCTTCGACAAGGCCGAACAAAAGAAGAACTGGGACAACATCCTCACCAGGTTTCCGGAAGGCTCCGTGGCCACGGGCCGCGTGAAGGCCAAGGTGAAGGGGGGCCTGATCATCAGCATCGGGGTCGACGCCTTCATGCCGGCTTCGCACATCGACGTGCAGCCTCCGAAGAATCTCGATCAGTACGTCGGCCAGACCTACGATTTCAAGGTCCTCAAGATCAATCTCGACCGCCGCAACATCGTTCTTTCGCGGCGGGAGCTCATCGAGGAGCAGAGGACGGCCAAGCGCCGGGCGCTGCTCGACTCGATCCAGCCCGGCCAGATCCGCAAGGGCATCGTCAAGAACATCACCGATTTCGGGGCGTTCATCGACCTCGACGGCATGGACGGCCTTCTTCACATCACCGACATGAGCTGGGGCCGCATTTCGCATCCGTCCGAGATGCTGAAGCAGGGCGAGGAGGTCCAGGTCATGATCATCGAGGTCAACCGGGAGAAGGAGCGCGTCTCGCTCGGCCTCAAGCAGACCACCCGCAACCCGTGGGATGAGATCGATCGCAAGTACCCGGTTGGGGCCAAGGTGCACGGCAAGGTCGTCAACCTCGTTCCCTACGGGGCGTTCGTTGAGCTCGAACCCGGCGTCGAGGGGCTCGTCCACATCACCGAGATGTCATGGACCAAGCGCATCACGAAACCATCCGAGCTGCTCAAGGTCGGCCAGGAGGTCGATGCGGTCGTCCTCGGCATCCAAAAGGAGGAGCAGAAGATTTCGCTGGGCCTGCGCCAGCTCGAGCCGAACCCGTGGGACATGGTCCGCCACAACTACCCGATCGGCGCGCGCGTGCGGGGCAAGGTCCGCAACATGACGACCTACGGCGCCTTCATCGAGCTCGAGGAGGGAATCGACGGCATGGTGCACGTTTCGGACATGAGCTGGACCCGGAAGGTCAACCTTCCCTCGGAGGTGCTCAAGAAGGGCGACGAGGTCGACGCGATCGTCCTCGACGTCGATCCGCAGCAGCAGCGCATCAGCCTCGGCATGAAGCAGCTCGCGGTCGACCCGTGGTCCGACATCGACAGCTTCTTCAAGATCGGAGACGTGGTTCAGGGAACCGTCACGAAGGTCACCTCGTTCGGCGCGTTCGTCGAACTCAAGGACGGCATCGACGGGCTCGTCCACATCTCGCAAATCAGCGAGGAGCGCATCGACAAGGTGAAGGATCACCTCAAGCCCGGCCAGCAGGTGTCCGCCCGCGTCATCAAGATCGACCGCGACGAGCGCCGATTGGGCCTGTCCATCAAGGCCGCCAACTACAGTTCCGAGCAGCTCGCCGCCGAAACGGCGACCTACGAAGCGCTGAAGCGCAGCGCGGACAACGACATGATGAACCTCGGCGATATTCTGGACGAGGCGTCAAAGAAGGAAGAGGACGTCAAAGAATAGCTCATTCCGTCCCAGCCTTGTCACGGTGACGTTGGTCACATCTCGCGAAAGCCTGGCGGCTTCCGCACCATGCCTCAAATGGTGCGGAACGCGCCGGCGTTTCGACCGGGCTGACAGATGCCCCTTGCCGATGAGCCATCGTCCATTCAGCTTGGCCCGCTTGTGAAGATCGGATTTCTCGGCGGGTGCTTCGATCCCGTGCACTTCGGCCACCTCCTCGCGGCGCAGGATGCCTTCGAGCAGTTTCGGCTGGACCGGCTTCTCCTCGTGCCGGCGGCCCAGGCTCCGCTCAAGCCGAACGAGCCCCAATCGGAGGCGAAAGACCGGCTTGAGATGCTGCAGGCCGCGGTCGAATGGGACAGGCGGTTTGAAGTTTCCGATGTCGAGCTTCGCCGGGGGGGCATCAGCTACACGGTTGATTCGGCGCGTCATTTTCGCGCCGCCCATCCCAGGGACGAGCTTTACTGGATCATTGGCGGGGACCAGCTCCCCCAACTGCACCTGTGGAAGGAGATCGGCGAGCTCGCGCGGCTCGTGGAGTTCATCTTTCTCGAGCGACCGGGATATCCCGTGAAGGCCAAGCCCGACATACCGGGGATCCGCCTGCACCGGTGCGACGGGCATCTCCTGGCGGTCAGCTCGACCGAGCTTCGCGAGCGCACCCGCCGCGGTCTGTCGCTCGATTACTTTGTGCCCCACAAGGCCATTGTTTGCATTCGGGAAAAGGGCCTGTATCGGGCTTCCAAGTGATGAAGAAGGGAAACAAGCGGCCGCTCGAACTGCTGAGGCTCTGCTGCCGAACGCTGGTTGAAAAGAAGGCGGAGGACATTCGCGTCCTCGACGTGAGGGCCCAGTCGTCGATCACCGACTATCTGGTGATCGCCACGGGCAATTCCGAACCCCATCTGCGGGCGCTCCGAGTCGAACTGACGCGCGTCCTGGCCGAGATACACACGCGTCTCGTCGGAGTGGAGGCAGCCGGGGAGAGCGGCTGGACTGTGGTCGATATCTTCGACGTCATGGTCCATCTTCTGAGCCCAGAAAACCGCGATCGCTATCACCTTGAGGGGCTTTGGCGCGACGCGATCGACGTGCCGGTGCCCGGGCTTCTCGCCGTGCGCAAACCCACGGCCAAGAGCAAGCCCCGGAAACGCGTTTCCAGGGCCTCTGAAACCTAGCAACGGCCGCTTTTCGCCCGAAAATTCCCTTGCTGGCCCCGGCAAAAAGGCGTTGAGTTCATTGCGAATGAAACGGGTGCGCGAACTCATCCGAGGATTTACTTTGGTTGAAGTCATCATCCTCCTGCTGATTGTCGCGCTGCTGCTCGCAATGGCGCTGCCCGCGCTGCAGAAGGTGCGACAGGCCAAGCAGGAGCGCGAAAAAGCGGCGACGGAGAGTTCCGCGCCCGCGGCGCCGGCCAGGCCGTAACCGCTACCTGAGGAGATTGTACTTGAGAATCGCCCAGATGGCGCGAAATCCATCGCGCCACCCTATCTTCTTTCCTTCGGCGTAGGTGCGGCCGTAGTAGCTGATCCCGACCTCGAAGATCACGACGTTCAATTTTGAGAGTTTCGCCGTGATCTCCGGCTCGAACCCGAAGCGATCCTCCTCGATTGTCAGCTTCTTCAGGACTTCGCGGCGGAAAACCTTATAGCAGGTTTCCATGTCCGTCAGATTGAGGTTGGTGAGCATGTTCGAAAGGGTCGTCAGGACGACCTTGTTGCCGATCATGTGCCAGAAGTAGAGCACACGGTGCGGTTCCGCGCCGATGAATCGCGACCCGTAGACGACATCGGCCTTCCCATCCAGAATGGGCTGGAGCAGCTTGGGGTATTCGGCGGGGTCGTACTCGAGGTCGGCGTCCTGCGGTATGATGATGTCTCCGGTCGCCGCGGCAAACCCCGTCCTCAGGGCGGCGCCCTTGCCGCGATTGACGTCGTGGTAAATGATCTTGTCCACCAGCGGCGCGATCTGCGTTCGCAGGAAGTCGCGCGATCCGTCGCGCGACCCGTCATCGACGATGATGATCTCCTTGTTTTCGACCTTTGAAGCGCGCACGCGATCGACAATCGCACGGATCGTGCGGGCCTCGTTGTAACAAGGAATGACAATGGATATGCGCATCTGGGGAAAATACGTTCCTACAATGCCCTCCGTTCCTTCCATAAGTCGAGATCGACTTGGGCCCAGTTGACCGGCCCCGCGGGCTCGCCGCCTTTCTCCCCGGCCCGAGCCAGGGCGAGGCCGAAATAGACCGTCTCCCAGAATGAATAGGCAGCCCGGTCCTGCGGTGAATGCTTCGGCACATCGGGGCGCCTGGCCCCGGCCGAGGCCAAACGATCCCGCATCCACGCAAGCACATGCGTGTCGAGAACGCCGTGCATCTCACCCGGGCGCGAATGGAGCACGAAGAATTTCGCGGTTTTTATCCCGATTCCCGGAAATTGCGTCAGGGTCTCCCAGGAGCATTTCCGCAGGTCGAGCCCGGCACACGCGAGCCGGCTGAACGATTCGCCCAGAAGCCGGTACTTGCCGAGCTTCACGCGCCTGAGGCGCTCCTCGAGGCCGCCCCTCGCGCCCATCGAACGAATGAATGCAAACGGTTTGTTGCCCAGCAGGAACTCCTCGAGCTTGCGGGCCTGCTGGTCGGCATTCTTGCCGGCGACCACGATGCAAAACAGAAGGAACTCCTCGAGCTGGCGGCCGGAACGCGCCGGATCGGTGACGTCGTTCGGGTCAATCATGGACGCCCGCAGGCTTCGACCAGAGAAAGCTTTCGGCGGAGGCGAGCGAAAGGCCGTCGGCCGACAGCAATTCGAGCTTCCATGCGACGAGATGGGCGTGCCGCCCGGTCCAGTCCCCACCCGTAAGCCCGAGGTCGAAGACATGTTCGCCCGGCGGGGCATCGACAGTGAACGCCTTCTCCTGCGGCTCCGGCGCATAGGGGGCGATGAAATGGAGGACGAACCGGGCCCCCGTCAGCGCGACCCGCGGGTGCTTCACGCGGACCAGGAAATAGAATCCGCTGCGAATGTCCGGCTGGCTGCGGCGGATGATGATGCCGCCCGTGTTTTCCACGCCGGTGAAATACTCCGAAATCCGGCGGAAGGAATCCGCATCCTGCCATCCCGGCCAGACGCGGACAAACTCGACATCCGCCGCCCGGGCGGAGAGGCACAGGCTGATGGCCAATGCTGCGGTGAACAGGCTGCGCATGAACAGGAGACAGAATCCCTAAACAGGGAAGGCGAGAAGTTCAAACTTAACCCGAAGATTTCGGTGCGCCGAAGCACGTGGAATCTCGCCCAAAAATTCCGGGCACAAAAATCCTCATGCTCCCTTGATGGCCTGATAGGCCACCTTTGGTCGCCTTCGACTTTTTTTGCTCCGGCATTTTGCGCGATCTTTCCCCGTGTTCATGAAATCTTCGGGTTAAGCGTTGGGCGGGATCTGTCCAAAGTTGCCTGCGGCGAATCAGGGCGGGGCTGCCTGCTTCACTTTTCGAGCCAGACGTACTGGTAGCGGTGAATCCCGAGGAGGGAGGGCACCCAGCCCCGTACGCACGGCTGGATGAGAAACGCGCGCGAACCATAAAAGAGAGGAGCGATCGGCGCCTGGTCGAGGAGACGGGCCTCGGCGCGTTGAAGAATCGCGTACCGCAGGCCCGGATCGAGCGTCGCCTTGGCCTCGTCGTCCAGGCGGTCGTACTCGGGGTCGGCCCAGCCGGTCTGGTTGTTGCCGCTGTCGCCGCGGAAGAGGTCGAGATAGGTGCTGGGATCGTCGTAGTCGCCCACCCAGCGCGAGCGGGAGATCTGGTAGGTCAGGTTCCTCTGGTTGTCGAGCCAGACGCGGAAATCCAGGGCCACGAGGGACACCGAGATGCCGAGTTCGCGGCGCCACATTTCCTGAATGGCCTCGAAAACCTTCGTGTTGACCGCATCGGTGTTCATTTGGATTTCAAGGCGGGGGAAGTTTTTTCCGCCCGGGTAGCCGGCTTCGGCGAGCAGGCGCCGGGCCTCTCCGAAATCGGCCGGAACGCTCGCGGCCGAGACGTATCCGGCCGTGTCGGGCGGCGTGAGGGCGAATGCGGGGGCGCGGCTTCCGTACAGCACGTCGCGGGCGATCGCCGCGCGATCGATCGCGCGGGAAAGGGCCTGCCGCACGCGTCTGTCGTCGAGGGGAGGGCGCTTCACATTGAAACGCACGAAGAAGGTGTCGCTCAGGGGATCGATCCGGAGAAGATTCGGGGCGGTTTTCCGGTAATGTTCGATGCGGTCTGGCATGACATCCCACGTGATGTGAAGCTGGCCCGAGCGAAAGGCGCTTTCGTCGGTCGCGATGTTGTCGTTCGGGAAGAAGACGACGCGGTTCAGGCGGTTCTTCGCTGCGTCCCAATAGCGGGGGTTCCTGGCGACGACGATGCGCGCATTGGGAGTCCATTCGCTGAGAACAAAGGGGCCGTTTCCGACCAGATTTCCCGGCCGCGTCCAGGCGGTGCCGCGCCGCTCGAAGGCGCCGAATCTTTCGATGGTCGGCCGGTGGACCGGGAACCATGCCTGGTGGGCGGCCAGGGCGGGAAGATAGGGACAGGGGTGCTCCAAATCCAGTCGAAGGGTCCTGGCATCGAGGGCGTGCACGCCAACCGTGGAAAAATCGCCAATCTTTCCGGTGTTGAACGCCTCGGCGTTCCGTATCGCATAAAAGAGGTAGGAATACTCGGAAGCGAGGTGGGGCGAGAGTGCGCGACGGATCGAGTAGGCAAAATCCTCCGCAGTCAGCGGATCCCCATTCGACCAGGAAACCCCTGCCCGGAGGTGGAACGTGTAGGACAGGCCGTCCGGCGAGGCCTCCCAGCGATCCGCGGCCCCGGGCACCGCCTGTGAAGTCCTCTCATCGATGCACGTAAGCCCCTCGAACAGGGCGATCAGGACGTTGTAATCGCTGTAGGCCGTGCAAACCTGCGGGTCCAGGTCCTGCGGTTCGCTGCCGTTGCCGAGGAGCAGTGTGCCGGTGCGGATTCCCGCCTCGGCCCCGGATTCCCGACGGCCGCAGCCCGTGGCAATGATCGCCGCTGCCGCGAGGAAGAGGGAGAATCGCAAGCCGCTTGAGTTCATTTTGGTCGAATGGTCGCGGGCGCCAGATAGGGCCGGAGGATGGGCCAGAGCGCCCGGGCGATCAGAACATGGCCCGCGGCATTCGGGTGGATGCCGTCGGTCTGGTTGTACTCCGGCCTTCCGCCAACCCCTTCGAGAAGAAAGGGGATCAGCCCCACGTGTTCATCGTTCGCTACGGCCGGATACAGCGAAGCGAAGCGGCGCGTGTAATCCTCGCCCATGTTCGGCGGCATGCGCATTCCGGCGAGGAGAACGGTTGCCGACGGATATCGGGTGCGGACCCGGACGATGATGGCGCGCAGATTCGCACCGGTCACTTCCGGCGTGATTCCGCGGAGGCCATCGTTGCCGCCGAGAGCAAGCACGAACAGGTCGACCGGCTGCCGGAGAACCCAGTCAACGCGCCGCAGACCCGCCGCGGTCGTGTCGCCGCTCAAGCCCGCATTGACGACCTTCCAGGGAAGCGGCTCGGAATCGACCCTTTGCTGAATCAGGGCCGGGTAGGCCTCCTGCAGGGGGTCGTCCAGACCGTATCCCGCCGTGAGGCTGTCCCCAAAGAAGACTAGCGTATGGCTCTCCCCGGCGCGAAGCGGCCCGCCGGGGGGGAGGGCGGCCAGAAGGACGGCTGCGAAGGCGAATTGCGCTTTGCGCATGAAACGAACTTCGTGGAGACTTATCGCGCGGTCTGCAATGAGCTTCATTCTAAAGATGGCCTGGCGGGATTCCAGGGCGTCGCGCCGGCGGCTGATCCTTTTCTCCCTGTCCGTCGTGTTCGGGATCGCCGCGTTGGTCGCGCTCGGATCATTCAGCGTGAGCCTCGCCGTCGCCGTCCGATCCCAGGCGAAAGGGCTCTTGGGGGCCGATCTGATCGTTTCCTCCCGCGTCCCATTCAGTCCGGGCGTGCAGCGGTATCTCGATTCGCTCGGCGGCCGCCAGGCTCACGGGGAGAGTTTCACCTCGATGCTGTCGTTTCCGGCATCCGGGAATGCGACGCACCTCGTGCAGGTGCGGGCGAGAGAGGGCGGGTACCCTTTCTACGGGGAGTTTGTGACGGAACCGGCGGACGCCGTTTCGCAATGGCGGGAAGTTTCGGCTGAGCGGGCGGCTCCGGCCGTTCCAACCGCCGGGGCTTCCCGGCCGGGCGGCGCGGACGTCGCCATCCTGGAGGACACCCTGATGAACGAATTCAACGTCCGGGTGGGCGACTTCGTGAAGCTTGGGAACGCGAACTTCAAGGTCATCGGGGCCCTGAAGAAGATTCCGGGCGAGTCGCTCGCGGTCGCGATGCTGGCGCCCCGGGTTCTTATCCCTCTTCGGGCCATGCCGGGACTGGGACTTGGCGGCCCGGGCAGTCTGGTGAGCCATTGGGTGGCGTTGGGGTTGCCGAATGGGCGCGATCCGGAGGCGCTTGTCCAGGACATGAGGGAGGCTTTTGCGGCAGACCGGCTTTCCTTCGACACGGTCGCGGGACGCGAGCGGGAACTGGGCAGAACCATCACGAATGTGGATGGATTTCTGAGTCTGGTCGGGTTCATCGCGCTCCTGCTCGGCTCGATCGGCATCGCGAGCGCAATCCACGTTTATGTGCGGCAGAAGCGGGCAACGGTCGCCGTGCTCAGGTGCCTTGGGGCGAGCGCCCGACAGGGGTTTTCCGTTTATCTTGTCCAGGGTTTAGCGCTCGGGGCTCTCGGAGCCGTGCTGGGCGGAATTCTCGGAGTGGGGGTGCAGGCGGTGTTTCCCGCGATGGTGAAGGGTCTGCTCCCGTTCACAGTGGAGTTTTCGATCGCCTGGTCCGCCGTGGCGCGGGGCATGGGCGCCGGTTTTGTGGTTTGCGGACTGTTCACCCTGCTCCCGCTGTTGGCCGTTCGAAACGTGACGCCGTTGGAGGCGCTGCGCTCGGCTGACGCGAGCCTGGCCCTGCCGCGCCGCGGCGCCTTTGATCCCTGGGTCGTCGTCGTCTCGATCCTGATTGCGGCCTCGGTGAGCGGATTTGCGATCTGGCAGACAAGGAGCGTGCGGCTCGGCTTGGGGTTCGCCGCGATGCTGGCCGTGAGCCTTGGCGTCCTGGCGGGCCTCGCGAGGGCCACGGCCTGGGCGGCCCGGCGCGGTTCGCCGCGGCGGTTGCCATACGTGGTGCGCCAGGGGATCGCGAACCTGCACCGCCCGAACAACCGCACGGCGCTTCTCCTTCTTTCCCTGGGATTGGGGACGTTCCTGGTACTTACGCTTTTCCTAACCCGCACGGCGCTTCTTCGTGAGATCTCCTCCGTGGGCGGAGGAGACCGGCCAAACCTTCTTTTCTTCGACATCCAGGACGATCAAATCGCCCCCCTGGGCCGGCTGGTCGCCTCCCTTGGGTCTCCTGTCCTGCGCCGGGCTCCCATCGTGACCATGAGGATCACCGCGGTTCGCGGCCGGTCCGTGACCGATCTGCTCGGGGACAAGTCCGAGCGGATGCCGGCATGGAGCCTGCGCAGGGAGTACAGGTCCACGTACCGCGACCGGCTGAACGACACGGAAAAGATTGTCGACGGAGAATTCGTGGGAAGGGTGGCTCCGGCGATGCAGATCATTCCCATATCGGTGGAAGAGGGCCTGGCGGACGAGATGCGGCTCAAGCTGGGGGACGAGGTCGACTGGGACATCCAGGGCGTCACGCTCCGCTCCAGGGTTGCCAGCCTGCGCTCCGTGGAGTGGCGGAGGCTCGAGCCAAATTTCTTTGTCGTTTTTCCAGAAGGGGTTCTGGACAGCGCGCCGAAGTTCCACGTCGCCGCCGTGCGCGCGCAGACGGCGGCCGCCTCGGCCGGCCTTCAGCGCGCCATTGTCCGCGATTTTCCCAACGTGACGGCGATCGATCTCGCGCTCGTGCTTGCGACGGTCGATGGGGTCCTCGGCAAGGCGACCTTCGTGATCGAATTCATGGCCTTGTTCACCGTGGCGACGGGTCTGCTGGTCCTTGCGTGCGCCGTGGTCAACGGGCGGTACCAGCGCCGTCTCGAAACGGTGCTCCTTCGCACACTGGGCGCCACGCGAGTGCAATTGGCGCGCATCCAGCTTGTCGAATATGCGGTCCTGGGCGGGCTCGCGGCTTCGGTGGGCGCCCTGCTCTCGCTTGTCGCCTCCGGCTTGCTCGCCAGCCTGGTCTTCCGGATTCCCCCCGCGGCGCCGCCGCTTGCGCTCGTCCTGTCGATCGTCGGGGTGTCCGGGCTGACGCTCCTTGTCGGCCGCTTCGCCGACCGGGGTTTGATGGACCAGCCTCCGCTTGAGGTCCTGCGCGCGGAAAACTCGTGAGTTTTCGCCGCAAATCCATACCATCCTGCGATCCTATGAAGGCCCTGGGCATCGACATTGGAGGTTCGGCGGTCAAAGGCGCGCCGGTGGATACAGTCACGGGACGCCTCCTGGCGGAGCGCTTCCGCATAGCCACGCCAAGACTCCTGAGTCCTGCGCAGATGGCCCGGACGGTCGGGGAGGTGGTCCGCCATTTTCGCTGGTGCGGGCCGGTTGGCATCGGCTTCCCCGGAGTCATTCAAGGGGCGAAAATCGCCACTGCGGCCAATCTCCACGAGAAATTCGTCGGGTGCGACGGTGAAAAACTTTTCGAAGGGACGGTCGGCCGGCCGGTCGCGCTCATCAACGACGCGGCGGCTGCGGGACTGGCCGAAATGCGCTTTGGTCGGGGACGCGGATTCGATGGAAAGGTGCTGCTGCTCACCTTGGGGACCGGTGTCGGATCCGTGATCGCCTATCGTGGAACGGTGGTGCCCTGCGAATTCGGGCATCTTCCTTTCAAGGGAAAGGACGCCGAGAAGATCGTCGCGGCGTCCGTCAAGGCGAAGAAAGACCTGTCCTGGGCTCAATGGGGCAGGCGGCTTGGGCGCTATATCGCCGTCCTGGAGGCGGCGATCTGGCCGGAAATGATCATCATTGGAGGCGGAGTGAGCGCAAAGCACGGCAAGTTTTTCCCCTATATCCATCCGCGGGCCCGCCTTTTCCCGGCATCGCTTCGCAACGAGGCGGGAATTGTCGGCGCCGCGCTTTGGGCGGCTGACAAATAGGCGTTATTCGAACCTGAGCGCCTCGATCGGGTCGAGCCGGGATGCGCGCAGGGCGGGGTAGAACCCGAATCCGACGCCGATCGCCGAGCAGACGATCAGCCCGGTCGCGGCCCAACCCCAGGGAAAAACGACATCGGCCTTCAGCAGCATGGCGAGACCGTCGCCGGCGATCACGCCGAGGAGGATGCCGGCCAGTCCGCCTACGAGCGAGATTGTCACCGACTCGATCAGAAACTGCGTGAGGATGTTCGAACGGCGGGCGCCGATGGATTTGCGCACACCGATCTCCTTGGTCCGCTCGGTGACGCTCACGAGCATGATGTTCATGATGCCGACCCCGGCCGCGACCAGCGCGATGGCGCTTATCACGAATGCGGCGGCGCCGACCGCGTCGGCCACGATCGCGAACGCAGCGATCAGCGAGTCATTGGAGTAGATCTCGAAGTCGTTCTCATCCATCGGCCGCAAGCCCCGGACAATGCGCATGGCCGTCGCCCCCTTGTCGACGACCTCGTTGTACTCAACCGGCGAGGGTGCTTCGACGGCGATATTGATCGAATATTTGTCGCGGCCGTTGTCGTCCAGGAACCGCGTGATGGGAACCATCGCGATGTCGTCCTCGCTCTGTCCAAAGGCCGTGCCCTTGGACGCGAAGGTTCCGATGACCGTGTAGGTGTGGCCGCCGAGCTTGACCACCTTCCCCAGGGGGGTCTCGGAGGGGAAGAGCTTTTTTACGATTCCCTGGCCGATGATGGCCACGGGTTGGGCGAGCTCGATGTCCGCGCCCGTAAAATTGCGCCCCAGCTCGATGGAGTACTGATTGACGGCGAGAAAGTGCTCGTTGGAGCCTCCGTAGTCCTCGTCCGGCGTCGTCTTCCGGCCGCCATAGGTGGCCTGCACGCCGTGGTTGAACGCCTTGAGGCAGATGACGTCGACCGATTCCTCCATCAGGTGCATGAACCGCTGAGCCTGCTCGAGGGTGATGTTGCGCCGCTTGTTGATCTTTGCGCGGTCGGCGCCCGCGATCTGGATTCCCACCGGCCATTTTGCGTACTGCACCGTGTTTGCGCCGAGGAAGCTCAACCCGGTTTCGATCGAACCGCGGAGCGCCGAAACGGCGGTCATGACGCCGATCACGGAGAAGACCCCGATCGTGATTCCCGCCATCGTCAGGAAGGTGCGGAGCTTGTGCACCCCGAGCGAGGAGAGGGCCATCCGGATGATTTCCGTGAAGAGCATGGTCGGAATCACTCGTATCGGAGGGCGACGACCGGATCCAGGCGGGAGGCCCCCCAGGCCGGGGCGAATCCCGCGGCGACGCCCGTACCCACCGACACGAGAAGGCCGATCACAAGGAGCGCCGGCGAGATTTCCACGGGCAGGTAGGGAAAGATGAACTTGATCGCAACCGAGAGGGCGCTCGCAACTGCAATTCCGACGAGCCCGCCGATCAGCGACACGGAAACGGCCTCGACCAGAAACTGGAGCAGGATCGAGCGGCGGCGGGCTCCCAGGGCTTTGCGCGTGCCGATCTCCTTCGTCCGTTCCTTCACGCTGACGAAGGTGATGTTCATGATTCCGATCGCGCCCACGAAAAGCGCCAGGCCGGTGATGAACAACCCCGCGAGCGCGATGCCGCGCTCGATCGGATCGAGCATCTCCTTGAACGCCTGCTGTTCGTTCACGGAGAAATTGTCCCGCTCTCCCGGCATCTGGCCCCTGACCCGCCGCATCGCCCCGATCAGTTCCTCCTCCGCCTGGGGGAGCCTCGTCTTATCCCTGATCTTCACCTGCATTTCCGACCCGGCGCTGTTGCGTCCACCGAAGAATTTCTCATAGGCCTCGAGCGGAATCGCCATCTGGCTGTCCAGGCTGAAAAGGCCGAGAAACGAGCCCTGCTTGGCGAGAACGCCGATCACGCGGAACCGGTGTCCCTTGACCTCGACGGTCTGTTCGAGAGCGGAACGGCCCGGAAAAAGGGCGTCGGCCACGTCGCAGCCGACGACGCAGACCGGCCTGCCCGCGTCGGCCTCGGTCTCCGTGAAGAATCTTCCGTCCCGGAAGTCGGCTTTGATAATCCGGCTGTAATCGCCGGTTGTTCCGAAGAGCATGACGCCGTTGACCGAATTATCCCCGACCTTCACCGACGCCGAGCGGCCGAGCACCGGCACCGCGATTTCCAATTCCGTATTCGGCGTCGCCTCGATGATCCGGTTGAGAACGCGGGCCTCGTCCGGCCGGATGGGCGGCCGGTTGACGTAATTCCACCAGTCCTCGATCGGGCCCCAGGGCCATTTCTGGACGTAGAGAATGTCCTCCCCGAGCATGGCGAGGCTGTTTTCGAAGGCCGAATTCATTCCGGCAATGGCCATGCCCATCAGGGTGACGGCGACGATCCCGATGATGACTCCGAGGGCGGTCAAAATCGAACGCATCTTGTGCGCCCGGATCTGCTCGAAGGCGATCCGGACCGACTCGGTGAACTCATACACTACGCGGGTCACGGCGATGCGGGTCAGGCGGCGGCGTCGCTTGCGATCAGGCCGTCGTGCAAACGGACGATCCGCCGGGCGTGCCGGGCGATGTCCTCCTCGTGGGTGACGACGATGATCGTGTGGCCGCGCTCGTACAGCTGGTCGAACAGGGCCATTATTTCCTCGCCTGTCTGAGAGTCGAGATTCCCGGTCGGTTCATCCGCAAGGATGATCGACGGATTATTGACCAAAGCGCGCGCGATCGCGACCCTCTGGCGCTGGCCTCCGGACAGTTCGTTGGGCTTGTGGTGGATGCGGTTTCCGAGGCCCACATCGGTGAGCGAGCGCGTCGCCCGCGCCCTGCGTTCCGAGGACGGCATTCCCGCGTAGACCAGGGGCAGTTCGACGTTGCGAAGGGCGTCGGCCCTTGGAAGAAGATTGAAGGTCTGGAAGACAAAGCCGATCTCCCGGTTGCGGATCGCGGCCAGTTCGTCGTCCTCCATTGCGGCGACATTCTTTCCCGTGAATTCGTACCGCCCCGAGGTGGGCGTATCGAGGCAGCCGAGCATGTTCATGAGCGTTGATTTTCCCGAACCGGACGGCCCCATGATCGCAAGATACTCGTTCCGGTGAATCTGCAGGGATACCCCGCGAAGGGCGTGGATCGTCTCCGCGCCCATCTGGTAGAGCTTGATCACGTCCTCGATCGCGATCACGAGCGGACCCCTGGGCCGGGTGATCCGCGAGGCGGCCGACGGTGCGGATGGGGGGATCATTGTGGGCAGGGCCTGCTCGGCGTCAGTTCTGGTCTGCGTCCTTCTTGGGCTTGTCGAGTTTGACCGCCATTCCGTCCTTCAGCTTGCGGCTGATCTCGGCATACGTGCCGGAGACGATTTCGTCCCCGGATTTCACGCCGCTCTTGATCTCGATCCAGGTGTTGTCAGCGATGCCGGAATCGACCTTTTGCAGCCGCACCTTGTCGCCGACCTTGACGAAGACGACGCGCTGGAGCTGTTCGCGATTGCGCCGGGCGTCGTCCTTGTCGGATTGGACGGTGAGCGCATTGCCTGACTTGTCGGCGGCCTCCTTGTCGAGGCGTTTCTGGACCTCTTCGGTCGTTGCGCCTCCCTCGGCCCTCACGGTCACGCTTTGGATGGCCACGGCGACGGCGTCCTTGACGGTCTGGGTTTCGATGTCGGCTGTCGCGCTCATGCCGGGCCTCAGCTGGACGTCGCGGTCGGCGACGCGGATCTTCACGAGAAAATTCGTCACCTCGTCGCTCGAGGTGCCGCTGGCCTGGGCCGACGAACCGCCGCCCGTCGCGCCCGAGTTCTCGGCCGAGCTCGCGATTTCCTTGACGAATCCGTTGAATTTCCGGTCCGGGTAGGAATCGATGCTGATCGCCACGTGGTCCTCGACCTTCACATTGGGGACGTCGTTTTCGTTCACGTTGACCTGGACCTCCATGTTTCCGAGATCGGCGACGCGCATGATCTCGGTTCCGGCGAAGGACGTGGCGGCCTGGACGCGCTCGCCCACTTCGGAGGAGCGGGAGCTGACCGTGCCGTCCATCGGCGAATAGATCCGCGTCTTGGAGAGTGTGTCCTTGGCCTGGGCGAGAAACCCCTCCGCCTGCTGCACGTTGGCCAGGGACGTGGAGTAATCCGCCCGGGCCACATCCAGGTTTGTCTTGTAAAGGACATAGTCCGAATCCGAAACAAGTTTCCGTTGATGCAGGTCTTCGTATTGTCTCATGTCCGATTCGGCGCGCTCGACCTTGGCCTTGGAGTCGATCGAGGCCCCCCGGGTCGAGGCCACCGCCGCCGTCTGCTGATCGACCTGCGCCTGATAGAGATCCGGTTTTATCCTCACGATCAGGTCGCCTTTCTTCACCTTCGCGCCTTCCCGGAACGGGAGTTCCACGATCTCGCCGTACACCTCGGGCGTGATCTTCACCTCGATCTCGGGCTGGATCTTTCCCGTCGCCGTTACGATTTGGGTGATCGTGCGGACGACCGCCTTTTCGGTCGTGACCACCTCGACCTGGCGGGCGTGCTTGGACCGCACGGCCCAAACAACCGCGCAGGCGACGAGAATGCCGGCTCCGATCAGGATGTAACGGAGCTTCCGCTTGGATTTCTTGACGATTGGAGCGCCCTCGGAGGGGGAGGGCGTTTGGGTCGGCGATGCAGCATTCATCAGGGGATCTGGGTCGTAAGGATGTGGAAGCGTTTAGTCGTGGCCGAAGTTCCGGCACATTTCGAGCCAGAATCCGTTCTTATGCGCAGCGGTCATCCCACCGAACGGCGGCGCGGTCCACGACATGGCAGGAGCCGCGGGGCTTGTGCGAGATGCGATGCGTAAAGGCTGGTATTGTCATCCTTAGAACACACCGGAGGCCCCAAGGTTACATGAATTTCGTGTTGGCGCCCTAATCTGACGAACCTCGCCCTATTAGGGCGGCGCGCGATGCTTTCGGAAATCCGTGAAGAAGTGGCGCACTTCCGGTCGCCGATTTGGCGGGCGCCCGGCTGGGTTGCGGCCCGGCTCCGGCGCACCGGGAAAGGGCCCGAAAGAAACGCCGCACCTTGCGGAACCTGCGGCCTCTCGTACTGTCATTGTGAGTGCAGTTCGCGCGGGTTTCGCCCGTGGAATTGCCAAGTTGAAGCTGGACCTGGCGGGGTCGCGAAAGCGGCCCCGCCCTGTTT
>OCTA010000098.1_pt1 | contig 81715 bp, 80 predicted proteins | sample 1538991 | NCBI WGS metagenome assembly OCTA01 (sample SAMEA3539302, study PRJEB22396) | soil metagenome | biome: tundra; feature: field; material: soil | place: USA | collected 2010-05 | depth 0.15 m
AGGTTGACCCCTACAGTCCCACAAGGGACCCGTTCTTCTTGATCCAAAGCTCGGCCTCGCGCCAGCCGGGGCAGACCTTCCCCACGCGGGCCCAGAACCGGGCCGAGTGGTTCATTTCCCGCAGATGCATCAGCTCATGGTACATGATGTAATCGCGCACGAATTCCGGGGTCTGGATGAGCCGCCAGTTCAATGAGATCGTCCCGACGGCCGAGCACGATCCCCATCGCGAACGCTGGTTGCGCACGGTCACATGCTTCAAATCGACGCCGGTGACGGCGGCCAATTCCCAGGCGCGCGCAGGCAGTTCAATCCGCGCCCGCCGGTTGAAAAGCGCCTCGAGGACCGGCCGCAGGTCTCCGTCAAGCCTCCGCACCCGAAAGACGTCGGCCGAGGCGCAAACCGCCGGGGGATTCACCGCCGCCAGGCGAATTTCAACCGATTCGCCCCTCCATAGGATGCGCGTGCCGATCGTCCACATTTCAGCCCCTCGCGGTCTCACGCGCTGGCGCGCTCGCGCGCGCTCGAGCCAGTCGTTGTTCTGCTCCACAAAGCGGCGCGCCTCGCGCTCCGAACCGCGCGCCGGGATCGTGGCCACCGCCGTGCCGTCGCGGCGCAGGGTCAGTCGGTAGCCGCGCGCCCGGGCGCTTCGGGCGAACACGATCGGCGGCGGCTCCAACTCCAGCCGCGTGAGAAAGTCGAACTGCACGGTCTCCCCGTTCAAAGCGTGCGCCTGGGTTTTGGAAATGACGCCGGGCTGACATGGCCGTCCCCGTCGAAGGCCTCCACCCCGAAGACCACGCCGTCCTTGGAGAGGCCGGGAATCGTCTTACGGGTCACATCCTTCGGCACATCGATTGCGTGCTCCCAGAACGGCGCCGTCGTCTCCCTCCAGACAATCCGGTATCCCGCGAGGTCGGGTTCCGCGTTCGGCGTCCACCGCAGGGTGGTGTCATTTTCCAGCCGCGCCGTCTCGATCTGCACGTCCCGGGGCGACGCGGGCGCCCGCGCAAGCGCGGCGAGCGCCGCGGCGTTCACGCGCGTCACGTCCGCCGTGTAGGCATAATCGACCTGGTCCGGCGTGTCCCCGTACTTTACCCCGTTTTCCACGCGAACCGCCTGGTGTTCGCGCCGGAAGTCCTCGGCCGGTTCGGTGAATCGAACGGCCGGATATCCCTGGTCGAGGAAGGGCATCTGATCGCCTCCGCGCAGATAACGGTCCGTGCGGTACACGAGCTTGAGGTTTATCGAGGGCACATAGATTCCGGCGATGTCGCGGACCGCGCGCGCCAGCTCGCGCGGCGGCGAGTCGTTCTCGCCTCCATTGCGGATCAAATCGACAAGCGAGTCGTCAAGGCGGGCGCGGGCCGGGAGCCCCTGGGCGAAGAGCCGCAGGGTCTGACGGTCGATCCGGCCGTCGGGTCCCCGCGTGTTGCCCACAATGTCGTCATCGAGCATTCCGGCGATATCGAGGCCTTTTTCCCGGGCCTGGCCGGCCCAGTGGGTCGAGCCGTTGAGTCCCTGCTCCTCGCCGGCGACCGCCATGAAGATGATCGTCGCTCCAAACTCACGGCTCGACATCACCCTGGCGGCCTCCAGCACCGCGGCGACACCCGAGGCATCGTCGTCCGCTCCGGGAGCCGGGCTTTTTGCGTCCAGCACATCGTTGATGATAGAGTCGTAATGTCCGCTCATGACATAGATGCGGCCCGCTGAGCCGGGCCGCGACCCTGGCAGCGTGGCCACCACATTGACGATGGTGACCGGACGCGGGATTCGCGGGGCCACGGGTTTTTGGACAAAGGAGTCGAGTTCCACCTGCAGGCGGCCGCCCGACGCGACCGACGCGCGCTCGAATTCCGCGCGGATCCAGGCGCACGCCCCGCCGATCCCGTCGCCGCTCGGCAGGGGATCCGAAAGCGTGTGCCGGGTCTTGAAACTCGCCAGGACATAGACCGTGCGCTGGATGCGTTCGGCGGAAATCTCCGATACGATTGCCTGGATTTCCGGATCGGGCGGAGTCGCGGGCGCATCCGCTCCCGAGGCCGGAGGAAGCCCCGTCAGGACGCCAAGGGCCACCGGAATCAGGGTGGAAAAGCGCATGCCTTGAAATGACTCGCGCATCGATGCGAGTCAACCGGTCGCCCTCCATTCGACGACACCACCCTTGACACCCCCGCCCCAATCCGGCACTTCCGTCGCCTCTTGATCACTTAAGAACTATGCAACCAACCTTTCGCCCCCATCGCAAGAAACGCGTCCGCAGAATCGGGTTTCGCGCCCGCATGTCCACGAGGGGCGGCCGCAAGGTGCTCGCCTCCCGGCGTCTCAAGGGACGCAAGCGCCTGACTGTCGCCTGAACCGGAACGGACCGCTTTCTTGATGCGTTTCCGCCCTGGGCAGCACCTCCGCCGCCAGAGCGACATCCGCGCTCCCCGGGAGCGCGGGACGCGCGCCGATTGCCAGACTTTCACCCTCTGGCATCTCCAGCGCGCCCTGCCTCCGTCCGCGCCAGCTTCCGAAGGATTGCCCCGCGTCTGCGTGGTGGCCTCCGGAGCCTCCGTCGGCGGCGCCATCCTGCGCAACCGGGCCAAACGCAGGCTCCGGGAAGTTTTTCGCCGCCATCAGGATCTCCTTCCGCGCGACGCCGACATTGTGATCGTCGCCCGTTCGGCCGTGAACCGCCGTCCGTTTGCCGAGCTGGAGCGGAGGTTTGTCGAAGCCTGCCGCCGAATCGCCGAAACCCGGGCCCCGTGAGCAATGCCTGCGCACAGATCCGCGGTGCAAACGAGTCCGCCAGATCCAGGCGGCGCCCGGGTGCACTTCTCCAATTGATCCGCCTGCCCTCCAAGGGGTTGCTCGGGGCCATCCACCTCTACCGGCGCTTCGTCTCCCCGGCGCTCCCCGTGTTCCTTGGGCCGTCGGCGCGCTGCCGCTTTGAGCCTTCCTGCTCCGCCTATGCGGCCGAGGCGGTCCGGCGGCACGGCGCCGTCTGCGGAGCCTGGCTGTCGCTGCGCCGAATCGCCAGGTGCAACCCTTTTCATGCCGGGGGATTCGACCCTGTTCCCCAGTCCGCCGAAGCCCTGGAGAATGCGGACGCATCGGATTTAGCCATTGCTTCGGCGGGATCGCCGAACGATGGGAAAGCGCTCGCCGGAGGCTTCGAAGGCCCCAAAGCTTCCCTTCGCGAGTCGGCGCGGATGGACCGATATTCCTCCCGCCCCCGCTGCGTCCGTTGCCACCCTTAAACTGAGCTTCAATTTCGTGGACAAGAAAAACACAGTCATCGGTGTCCTCCTGATCGCCGCGGCGATTGCGAGCATGTACCTCGGCAATCGGAACTCGACGCAGCGGGCGACACCCGAGGCTCTCCGCCAGGCTGCCACCCAGCAGGCGCCGGCTTCCCAGGGCCCCGAGGCTCTTGTGCCGCCGGGCCCGCAACCCGAGTTCGTTTCCGCCAATGTCGACGTCACCGGATCCCAGGTAACGAAGCTTCATAACAGCTTCATCGAGGTCCGGTTCACCGACTACGGCGGCGCGATCCGCGACGTCGCACTGACGCACCGCAAGCCGGACGGCCAATACCAGTATCCCGAGGCGATCGATGACCCCACGCCATTCATATTTAACAAGCTGCATGTCGATCCGGCCCTTGCCCTGGTCGGCGTTCCCGGCCTCGACCGGATGGCGCACTTCCAGCTCGTATCTAGTTCAGCCCAGGAGGTCGTCTATCGCGCAACAATCCCGGCCAATTGGGAGGTGACCCGCCGCTATGTACTCCCCCTGGATGCGGGCGAAGGCACGGATCCCTACCAACTGCGATCCGAAACCACGTTTCGCAATCTCTCGCCCCAGCCGACGCAGCCCTTCCGCGTCGGCCTCGCCGTCGGCACGGCGGCGCCAGCATACGACCGGGACAACGGGATGTACCTGGCGGCGTGGTATTCGGACGGAAAGAGCCCCTCCAGCATTCCGAGGGTGAAATTCGAGGCGAGCGGCGGCTTCTTCGGACTTAACGCGCACGGTGCCACGCCTGTCATCGAAAGCCCGGGTCCGACGGCGTGGGCGGCGGTCAGCAACCAGTTCTTCATCGGCATTCTCACGCCCGACAAGCCCGCCGCCGGCCTTGCCGCGCGCAGGGCATACCTCCTGACACAACTCTCCAACACCGACAGCCACGCCTACGGCGTGACCCAGACGGCCCAGTTCGACGTTCCTTCGCTCGAGCCGGGTGCGCAAACGGTGCTCGGCGCCAGCTATTACGTGGGCCCGAAGGAATACCGCCGACTCTCCAACGCCGAGGTGTTCAAGTTTGATCAGGACGGCGTGATGCAGTTCGGGTGGTTCAAGTTCTTCAGCGCCCTTCTGCTGACGCTGATGACGTGGATCCATTCCTTCGTGCCGAGCTGGGGCCTGTCCATCATCCTCACGACCCTCACGCTCAAGACGATCTTCATCTACCCGACCCTCGCGTCGTTCCGCTCGTCCCGCCGCATGCAGAAGATCCAGCCCCAGTTGAAGGCGCTGAACGAGAAGTACAAGGACAACCCCCAGAAGAAGAACCAGGCTACAATGGAGCTCTTCAAGGAGCACAAGGTGAATCCCCTTGGCGGGTGCCTCCCGATTTTGTTCACAATGCCGTTCTTCTTCGGATTCTACCGGATGCTCATGAGCACGGCCGAACTGCGGTTTGCGCACTTCCTTTGGGCGGCCGACCTCTCGGCTCCGGACACGGTCGGCCATCTGCCCGGGCTTGGAATCGCGATCAACATTCTGCCGCTCATACTCGGAGTCGTCTCGTTCCTGCAGGTGAAGCTCTCGCCGCAGCCCACCGTGGACAACGCGCAGGCAAAGATGATGATGTTCACCCCGCTCATCATGCTTGTGTTCTGCTACAGTTTCTCGTGCGCGCTGTCGCTTTACTCCACGACCAACGGCCTTTTCACGATCGCGCAGCAGCTCGTCGTCAATCGCATGAGGGACGACGGGGATCCCGACACGGCCAAGGCCGCGGCGGGCGGAACGGGGGCCAAAGCGATCAAGAATGTCACGCCCAAGAGGAAGAAATGACCCCCCATGGCAGGCCACAGCAAATGGGCTAAGGTAAAGCGGATCAAGGCGGTCAAGGATCCCCGGCGCGGCAAGTTGTTCAGCCGCCTGTCGCGCGACATCACGATCTCCGCCAAGGCGGGCGGCGGCGATCCTGCGATGAACCCGCGCCTGCGGACCATCCTCATGAAGGCGCGCGACGCGAACATGCCCGCGGAAAACATCGACCGCGCGGTCAAGAAGGGCACGGGAGAACTGCCCGGCGTCGTTTTCGAGGAAATCACGTACGAAGGCTACGGGCCCGGCGGCGTCGCCATCATCGTGAAGGTGACGACCGACAACAAGAATCGCGCCGCCTCGGAGGTGCGCAGCGTGTTCACAAGATTCGGTGGAAATCTGGGCGGCACGGGAGCCGTGGCGTTTCAGTTTCTTCATGCGGGCCAGTTCCTGATTGCGAAGGACGCGATCCCCGAGGACGCCCTGATGGAGCTTGCGCTGGAGTCGGGCGCCGACGATGTCATCACGACCGCCGACGGCTACGACGTGCGCTGCGCCGTCAATGCCTTCGACCGCGTCGCCCATGCGTTTGAGCAAAAGGGGATCAAGCCCGAGAGCGCGGAAATCGCGTACATTCCGGCGAGCACCGTTCCGATAGCAGACTTGGCGGCGGCCCGCACCCTCGTGAAGCTTCACGACGCCCTCGAGGAGCTGGACGACGTCCAGCAGGTGTTCTCGAATGACGAGATGGACGACGCGATTGCCGAGGCCGCCGCGCAGGAGTGACCGGGCCCGCGTCATAAGCCGATGAGATCCTTGCCCCGCGCCGGGCAACGGACTTACGGTTGTTCCCATGACCGATGACGTCGAGGCCTTCCCGGAGCCCGGCTCCGTGCCGCGCCACCTCCGTCCCGACGACGTCGGGCTCGCGCAGCCGCGCGATTTCGTCCATGGCCGGCCCTTCCTGTTCCAAAGCGGCCGGGAACTGCCCGGTTTCACGCTCCGCTACGAAACCTACGGAACGCTGAACATCACCCGCGACAACGCCGTCCTCATCTGCCACGCGCTGAGCGGCGACCATCATTGCGCGGGCTGGCACTCGCCCGACGACCGGAAGCCCGGCTGGTGGAACAACCTCATCGGCCCGGGCAAGGCCGTCGACACGCGGCGCTTCTTCGTGATCTGCGCCAACGTGCTCGGCGGCTGCCAGGGATCGACGGGACCCTCCTCGACGGATCTCTCGACGGGAAGACCGTACGGCACCGCCTTCCCCTTCGTTACGATCAGCGACATCGTCCGGTCCCAGAAGCTTCTGCTCGACCACCTCGGGATCGCCGAAGTGCACGCGGTGATCGGCGGGTCCATGGGCGGCATGACCGCGACCCAGTTCTCCATCGAGTTCCCGGCCCTCGTGCACCGCGTCCTTGCGATGGCCAGCACCGCCCGCGAAAGCGCGCAGGCGATCGCCTTCAACGAGGTCGGCCGCCAGGCGATCATGCAGGACCCGGCCTGGAACCGCGGCGACTACCCGCGGGACGGCGGGCCCCGCGTGGGCCTCGGCATCGCGCGCATGATGGCGCACATCACCTACGTCAGCGACGCCTCCATGGACCGGAAATTCGGGCGGCGCCGCGCGCCGGCCCGGGACGCGGCCCCGGACGCCTTCGACGTGCCATTCGAGGTGGAGAGCTACCTCCGCCACCAGGGCCAGAGCTTCATCAACCGCTTTGACGCGAACTCGTACCTCACGATCACCCGGGCGCTCGACCAATTCGACCTGGCCCAGGCCTACGGTTCGCTGGAGCGGGCATTCGCCCCCGTCCAGGCCGAGACGCTCATCGTCGGGTTCGCGAGCGACTGGCTCTTTCCCCCGGAGCAGAACCGGGAGATCGCGCTTGCCCTCCTGCGGGCCGGCAAGCGGGCGAACTACGCCGAGCTCGCGACGGACCTGGGCCACGACTCCTTCCTCCTCGAAAGCGAGGAGCTTTACACGCTTGTGCGCGCCTTTCTCGAGCGCGAACAGGTGGTTTTCGACTTCACGATCTGACCCGACATGAACAGGCCCGTCGAAAAGCGCACGATCGACATGCAGATCATCGGGGACTGGGTGGAGCCGGGTTCCCGCGTCCTCGACCTTGGGTGCGGCCGGGGCGAGCTTCTGGACTACCTCGCCCAGACCAAGCAGGTCTCCGGTGTCGGCGTCGACCTCGATTTTTCGCGCATCACGGCCTGCGTGCGCCGCGGCGTAAACGCCTACCAGGGCGACATCACGGACTTCATGCGCTCGTTTCCCGAGCGCCACTTCGACCGCGTCATCTGTTCCCGCACGGTGCATGAACTCAACGATCCGGCCGCGGTCATCCTCGAGGCCCTCCGGGTCGGGCGCTCCCTCACCGTCGGCTTCGTCAACCACGGTTTCTGGAAGAACCGGCTGAACACGCTCCTGCGCGGGCGCAAGGTCCGCAACGTCGTGTATCCGACCGAATGGTTCGAGAGCCGGCCCGCCAACCCGGTGACCATCGCGGACTTTGAGGACTTCTGCGGGAAGAAGGGCGTCCGCATCGCCCGCCGCGCCCTCCTTCTCGGGGATTGGAAGAGCCCCTGCCCCGCCCTGCCAAACCTGCTGGCCGGCTACGCCCTGTACGACCTCACTCGGTGAGGCCGCAGGCGATCCGCGCGAATCGCGCAAACGCAGTCGCTCCCGTCCTGCGTCGGGATCCATTCCGGCCGGAGACCGGCAAACTCCCTGTCAACCGCCGACCTGAGCCCGCCGACCTCGATCAACACGGCGCCGCGGGGCGAGAGCCGCTCCCGCGCCTGGTACAGAAGCTTGCGGATGACCGCCAGTCCGTCGACGCCCCCGTCGAGCGCCAGGCGGGGTTCCCGGCGAAACTCCGGCGGCAGGGCGTTCACGCGGGCTGTCGGCTCGTACGGGGGATTACTCAGGATGACATCGTACCGGGCCGGCGGCACCGAATCGAATACGTCGCTCAGGCAGGGCCTGATGCGATCCTCGAACCCGTGCCCGCGAATATTGATCCGGGCGACCTCCAGGGCATCCTTGGACACATCGATCGCATCGATCCTCCCCTTGGAAAACGCGTGGGCGAGCAGGATCGCAAGGCAGCCTGAACCCGTGCAGACGTCGGCCATGCGCGCCGGAGGCGGCCCCTTCGGCCCGAGGAGCTCCCGCAGGCGCGGAATCACCTCGAGAAAATAGCTGCGCGGAATGATGACCCGCTCATCCACGTAGAACCGGTGTTCGCCGAGGAAGGCCTCGCGCGTCAGGTAGGCGACCGGTATCCGCCCGACGACCCGCCGGCGCAGGACGGCCCGGAGCTTTGCGCGCTTGGTGTCGGAGAGGCTCCGCTCCAAAATGGACGGATCGCTATCCAGCGGCAGCCCGAGGGTGCGCAGGAGCAGATACAGCGCCTCGTCGTGCGCATTGGCCGCCACCTGTCCGACAGCCAGGCCCTCGCGCTCGTAAAGCCGCTCGGCAAAGGCGAGCCAGGCGCCCAGGCTTGGGAGCGCAAGGGCGCCCGCCAGGGGATCACCGCTTGGCCGCCTCATCCTCGCCAAGGACATGCTCGTGGTTGTAGATGTGCTCGGGGCAGTAGCATTGCTCGCCGCCGCACTTCGAGCAGTAGCGAAAATCAAGCTGAGGATCGGACAGGTCGGTCTTGCCGCAGATCCTGCAGCGATGGCGCGGCTCCTCCACCGAGCCGCTGCGCGCGATCCGGCCCACGGTGCGCACGGTCAGGAGGCGCTTCCGGCCCGCCGCGAGCCAGATGTCGCGACCGAAGAACAGCAGGATGTTTCCAACGGCCGCCAGGATCTGCAGGCGGACCGCCCAGCTCCCCCGAATGAACACAAACGCGCCCCAGACCCAGGCGGCTAGCGCAATCCAGCGGAGCTTGACGGGCAGGACGTAGAAAAGGGCTATCTCAAATTCCGGGTGCAGATAGGCAAACGCGAGAAACACCGAGGCTCCGAGAAACAGGTTCGAAACCGCGTACGCGGGCTGGAGGAACGACACCCCGACCGTGAGGACCCACCCGGCGGCCAGGAAGAGATTATACCGGAAGCTGCCCCAATACCCCTCGAGCGCGCTTCCCATGAAATAAAAGATCCACCACCCAAATGCCAGGCCCACGAGGTCCAGCAGGTTGTGGGAAAAGCTCGGGGGCCTGGCGAGAAACGTCACGATCCGCCACCATTGGCCCCGGAACGCCAGGATGGGCACAAGGTCTATGACCGACGCATCCCTCAGTATGCCGAGCATCGCGGTCAGGAATACGAACACCTGGCCGATGACGATATAGAGCGTGATGTTTGGGATGGCGAAGCGTCCGAATCGGCGCTCCAGCTTTTCTAGGAATGGCATGCGTCAGCGAGGGGGTCATTTCTTCGCGTTTTCGGGCAACTGCGCAACCAGCTTTTGCTTCTGACCCTGCAGACCGGGCTCCGTCACCAGGGAAAGCAGCAGCCTCGCGTGGTCGAATCTCCCCTGCTTGATGAGAACATTGGCCGCCTGGAGGCGCATGGTTTCGCGCTCGGCCGGAGTCTTCGCCCGGGCCTCAAGGGCGGCCCAGGCCTTCAGCGCCTCGTCCCAGTCCGGCTTTTCCAGGTCGTAGAACGACTCGGCGTAACGGTAGCTGAACTCGATCCGGTCCGGCGCAAGCTCCGTCGCCTTCTGGAATGCGTTGTGCATCGCCTCATCGAGCTGCGGGCGGGTGTAGACCCCCTTCTTCAGGAAATCGTCGCGGGCCTCGTAGAGAAGCGTCCCCAATTGGTAGTGGTACAGGGGTTCGTTCGGGTCGAGTTTGATCGCGGCCACGTAGTAATTGACCGCTTCGAGCGGCCTGCCGTCCTCGGCGAGGTAGTTGCCGAGCTGGTTCTTGACCAGGGGAATGTCCGGATCGAGCGCGTTGGCCTTGAGAAGCATGGCCGCGGCCTCCTTCGGCATGTCGACTTTGCCCAAGAGATACCCGTAGGCCGCGTACGCGGCCGCAAACTTCGGGCTGTCGTGAAGCAGGATCTCGTAATCGTGGCAGATCTCCTGCAACTGCACGCGAAGGCTCTCCGAGTCGAGCTTGTCGCCCTGCTTCGCCGCCTGGTCGAGAAGCAGTTTCTGGCGCCCGGCGATCTGCTTGAGCGCCCGCTCGGGCATGGTCTCGTCCTGGGCAAACGCGCCTTGCCGGGGTGTAACCAGGAATAGGGCCAGGAGGGAACCGAGAAGGGCCGCTGTGCGTCGATGGAGCATGGGATTGGAAACCGATGCGACACGCTGCCCCGTCCGATGTTCGGAGGCAAATCTTCGCCTGCACAAACTCGACTTTTGGGTGGCACGAAAGCCCGCGGCTGCGTAAACAACTCCTGAAGTTTGAACACCCTCGACCGCCACATCTTCAAGAGCGCGTTCTTTACGTGCTGCGCAGCCGTAGCGCTGTTCGCATTCATGCTGGTGACGGTCAACATCGTGAGGGACCTCCTCGGTCCCGGGCTCTCGGGCCAGCTTTCCCCCGCGGCCACAGGCCGGCTGATCCTGCTTCTCATTCCGCTCGGCATCACCTATGGCCTGCCGATGGGAATGCTGACCGGGGTCCTGCTGACCCTCGGCCGCCTGTCGGCCGACAGCGAGATTACGGCCATGCGATCCTGCGGGATAAGCCTGCCGCGGATTGCCCTTCCCTTGATCGCCCTGGGCATCCTTGGCGCGGCGGGCGGCCTTCCTGTCAATTTTGAATCGATGCCCCAGGCGCGAACGCATTACGACCGCGAACTCAGTGCCGCCCTGCGTGCCGATCCCATAGGTCTCGTGGCGCCCAGGACCTTCATCCGCGATTTTCCGGACTTTGTCGCCTATGTGGGCGGCAAGCGGGGCAGCGAACTGGAGGATGTGTGGCTGTGGCAGCTCGACGGCGAGCGCCGCGTCACGCGGTTTGTGCACGCGGCGACGGGACGCCTCGGCTACGACGATGCCACCAACGAACTCATTCTCACGCTCACCCGGGCTCACGTGGAGACGCGCAATGCAAAGAACCCGGAGGATTTCACGGAGGCCAACCCAATCGCGTATTTTGGCAGGGTCGAACCCACGCGCCTGTCGCTCGAACGGATCTTCAGCCGCGTCGGCCCCAGGCAAAAGCCCGCATGGATGACCTACGACGAGCTCCGCAACGAGGAAGTCCGACTCGCCCTCGAGAAGGTCAATCCCGCCGGCGCAAAGGACCATGCCCGCGCGCAAATGAAGATCGAGATGACGATCCAGGAGAAATTCAACACGGCCCTGGCGGCATTCTCCTTTGTCATCGTCGGGATACCCCTCGGCATCAAGGTTTCCCGCCGTGAGACGAGCGCAAATCTGGGCGTCGGCGTGGCCCTCGCGCTCGGTTATTACTTTCTCACCGTGATGGTCGGCTGGCTCGACCGCCACCCCGAGTACCGCCCCGACCTCCTCCTCTGGGTGCCCAACCTGATCTTTATCGGCCTGGGCATCTGGCTATTCCGCAGGATCGATCGGAGATAAGGCCGTTCAATTGCTCAGTTGCACCGCCACCAAGCCGGAGCGCCCGTCGATCTCCGCCATGGCCTGGTCGCAGACCGGAATGGCATTGCGGTTGGAAAGCAGGTCGCGGGCGAGTTCGTCCAGCCGGATGAATTCGACGCCGGCTTCGCGCAATGCGGCGAGAAGGGCTCGAAACAGGTCCCGTTTCCCCATCCCTTCGATTTCCGCGTGGAGGGTGAGAACATTCGGCCTGTCCGGCCGCAAATGCGACAGGTAATGCGGGACGATCGCCTCGTCCGGATACTCGCGCCGGCCCAGCAGCTCGTCAAAGGTCGGCAGCGTGCTGGGCAGTTCGAGGGTCCTGAACACCCGCCCGTTTATCCGGGGGAAGAACGGGCGTTCGCCGCGCGTGTCGCTAGAATAAAGGAGCCCCGCCTCGTCATAGACCTCGCGGCTGCGTTCGTTGCTCTGCCAGCCGGCGGCCCCGGCGGCGTTCGCCTCCCGTCCGAAGATGCGCAGGAATTCGGCGCGGGCGGCGATGAATTCCTCGCGAACCCTTGCCAGGCTCATCCGCTGCACGTGGTCCTGCCAGCGGTGGTGGTTGTAAGCGTGAATGGCCACTTCGAAACCCGCGTCCCGGACCGCGCGCATCGCCGGCGCGTTGCGCCTCCCGATTTGCGGGGCCGGCAGGAGCGTCCCGTTGAGAAGGGTGCGGATGCCATACATGGAGACGACGCCCGTGCGACTGACTTTCCTGAAAAACCCCGGCCGGAAGATCCGGGTGATCGCCCGGCCGGTCTGGTCCGGCCCCAGGGAGAAGAGAAAGGCCGCCGGCACGCCCAGTTCCCGGCAGTCCGCGACAAGATTCGGCACCCCCTCGCGGGTCCCGCGGTCGGTGTCGACGTCGATCTTTAGCGCCAGGCGCGCGGTCATTCGAGCTGATATCCCTTGTGCGCGAGATGGTAGTCGAGCGTCTTCCGGATCGCCGTCTTGAGATCGACCTTGGGCTTCCATCCGAGCTGCCTTTGGATGGCCCCGATCGCCGGCACGCGGCGCTGGATGTCCTGGTAGTACTTCCCGAAGTACTTCCCAGACGGCACCACCACCGTCCTCGCCGCAGCCGCATGCTCCCGATACTCCGGGTATTCCCCAAACGCGTCGATGATAAGCCGGGCGAGTTTAGCCACGCTCACGTTGTTGGCGGGATTGCCTATGTTGAAGATCCGGCGCGAAGCGCGCCCGCCCCTGTTCTCGATGATCCGCAGAAGCGCATCCACCCCGTCGTCAATGTACGTGAAGGAGCGCCCCTGCTTCCCGCCGTCGACAAGCTGGAGCGGCTTCTTGAAGATGACATTGGAGATGAACTGCGTGAAAAGGCGCGAGCTGCCCTCCTTGGGCTCGAAAACATTGTCGAGCTTGGGGCCGATCCAGTTGAACGGCCGGAAAAGCGTGTAATCCACGCCATCCCTGACGCCGTAGGCATAGATCACCCGGTCGAGAAGCTGCTTGGAGCAGGCGTAGATCCAGCGCTGCCTTTCGATCGGGCCGTAGACGAGCGGGCTTGTCTCCTCGTCGAGCCGGGCGTCCGGGCACATGCCGTAGACCTCGGAGGTGGACGGAAATATGATGCGCTTCCTGTACTTGGCGCACTTGCGGACGATTTCCAGGTTGGCCTCGAAATCGAGCTCGAACACCCGCAGCGGGTCCTTCACGTACTGGACCGGATTCGCGATCGCGACGAGCGGCAGGACGGCGTCACATTTCTTCACGTGATACTCGATCCACTCCCTTGAAATCGTTATGTCTCCCTCGACAAACTTGAACCGGGGATTTTCGATCGAATCGCCCAGCTTGTGGTCGCCGACGTCGATCCCGTAGACCTCCCAGTCCTTGCGCTTGAGGATCGCGTGGATAAGGGAGCTGCCGATGAATCCGTTTGCGCCGAGAATGAGGACTTTGGTGGGCATGAGGTGGAAAGGCACTGACGCTAGAGAACAAGACGCCGCAAAGGCGAGCCGGTAGAGCGCCCAACACCGTTCTGGCGTTTCGGCCGGCAATATCCAAGCGTGGTTTCGCCATGTCCAAGGTCTATTTCTATTACTCGGCGATGAACGCCGGGAAGAGCACGGTCCTTCTCCAATCCAGCTACAATTACCAGGAGCGCGGGATGCGCACGCTCCTCTTCATGCCGATCGTCGACACCCGCGCCGGAGTCGGCCGGATTCAGTCCCGCATCGGACTCACGGCCGACGCAATCGCGCTGACCGAGGACGCCGACTTGTTCTTGAAGGTGAAGCTGGAGCATTCGGCGCAGCCCGTCGCCTGCGTCCTCGTGGACGAGGCGCAATTCCTCACGCGGACCCAGGTGCGCCAGGCCACCGAGATTGCGGACACCCTGCAGATTCCTGTCCTGTGCTATGGCTTGCGCACCGATTTTCAGGGGGCGCTCTTCCCCGGCAGCGCCGAGCTGCTGGCGCTGGCCGACAAGCTGGTCGAGCTCAAGACCATCTGCCATTGCGGGCGCAAGGCGACCATGAACCTGCGTATCGGCCCGGACGGCCGCGCCGTGAAGGTCGGAGCCCAGGTGGAAATCGGCGGCAACGACCGTTATGAGGCGGTCTGCCGCCGGCATTTCAACGAAGCGCTCAACTCGGGTTGAGCAAAGGCTGGTTGCGAGACCTTCGCAGGGTCATCTGTCCGGCCGGAGCCAGAGCGTCAGGCTGGAAAAATCGATGACCGCGCCATGTCCCGCAAGCAACTCGGCGCCAAAGATGCCATGAATGTCGGCGGTCGAATTGCCGCCGTCTCCCAATTCCGAGAGCTTAACGTCCTCCACTCCGACGTAAAGGTCATGCCAGGTTCGCGCCCCTACCTCGAAGGTCGGCAGGCATGCGACCCGCAGGACATGGGTCCCAAGTCCGTGCCCCAGCAGGCCGAGCCCCCGTGCTTCGACAGTGCTTGGCAGAAAGGTGCCGAGGGGGGTGTGCTCCACAAGCTTCAGGTTCAGCCGGACTCGCTCGGAATCCTCTATAAGGCTGTACGAGGCACCCGTGTCGACGGCCCATCCGAAAGGCTGGCCGTCGGTCTTTGCAGCCATCACCAGATGGCGGGGGCAACGAACTGGAATCCCAGTAAAGCCGCTGGCCCGGAAGCTCCCCGCCATGGCATCAGCCTGCAAGGGCGTGGGCCGCGCGCCGCGAAAGAAGATCTGGTGATTGCCGCAATCGATGATGCAGAAATTCCTAAGGAGAAAATCCAGCCCCAGCATGCCGTCAAAATTCAACCGAACATAGTCGGCTTCGAGTTTTTGCCCCCGGGCGGGTTGGTTAGAGAACTGGGCGCCGCCGATCTGCAGTTTATCGATCAGCAGGATCGCCGGATCCGACAGCTCCCCAAAGAGGTTGTCGGTCAGTTTTGTCTGCAACTGGCCGAGGGTCCTCAGGTTCGGCACTCGCCGCGTATCGATGGTTGTGACGGGGCATCCCGTGTCGACCAGCAGGATCCGCTTCTTCTCGTCGATCTGCGCATCGATCAGGAATCTCTGGCGACCGACCTCAACCAACGAAACCGGGTAATAGGCAAACGACCTGAGATAATTCTCGAGGGTGGCGCGGCCGCCCGAGCCGCCCGCCGCGACGGCGAACCGGGGTGCGAGGCCGCCGGCAAGGAGACCGAAAAACATGAGACAGCCCGGCAGCGCTTTCGTCACTTTATGCATCCGTTGTCCACCAGGAGAGCATCTCCTTTACGGTTAATCACATGACCTGCCCGATTTGCAGTTGCGGCGCAGCCCCGCGCCATTCGGTCCGGGTGAGTTCAAGGGCGTCGTCGCCTGTTGCGACGACAAGCGGCGAAACGGAGAGAATCTCCCCGGGGGCGCCGTGGCGGCCGCGGGCGGCGGGCGAGCCGGGCTCGGCCCACCAGACCATCAGGCGCGTTCCGCCGACATCGGTGAAGGCGCCGGGATACGGATCGGCGACCGCGCGGACCAGGTTGAAGATCTGGCCCGATGTTTCGCGCCAGGCGATGCGCCCGTCCTCGGGCGTCCGGCCGCTGAAGTAGGTGGCTTGCGACTCATCCTGCGGCGTCTCCTTTGCGATGCCGGCGAGCAGGGCATCGATCTGCCGCGCGAGGATGGCGCGCGCGCAGGGCAGGACCTTCCGGAAAGCCTCCCCGGCCGTGTCCCGGGGCCCGATATCCACTCCTTCCTGGTCGACGATCGCTCCCGCGTCGGGCGCCCTGACCATCCGGTGGAGCGTCATTCCGATGCGCGATTCGCCGCGTAAAACGGCCCAGTTGATCGGCGCCCGGCCGCGGTATTTAGGCAGCAGGGAACCGTGCATGTTGAAGGCTCCCAGCGGGGCGAGGCCGAGGATCCGCGTGCTGATCATGTTTCGGTAGTACACTGAGAGGATGAGGTCCGGTTTCAGCGCGGCGATCCGCTCGATCCATTCCGGAGTCCCGATCTTGTGCGGCGTGAATATCGGGACGCCCCTCGCCCGCGCGGCGAGCGCGGGCGTCCTGAACCAGATTTTTTCGTTCGGATTGTCCTCGTGGGTGAAGAGCCCCACCACATCGTCCCCGCGCTCAAAAAGAAGGGACAGGCAATCATGGCCCACCTCGCTATAGCCAAAGAAAAGGATCCGGGGACGGCCGATCATCCGTCACCCCCCTTTCTCCAGAATCTCCTTCACATGGTATCGCTGGCGGGCGCGCACGACCAGATAGGTCCGGCCCACATATTCCCCGATCAGGCCGATGCCGACCATGGCCACGCTGATGAGGAAAAACAGGATTCCGAACAGGGTGAAGAGGCCGCCCTCCTCGGGACCGATGATGAGCCGGCGAAGCGCGAGGATCACCACGAGGACGAAACTGCCCGCCGAGCAGGCGAGCGCGAACATCGTGAAGAGCTGCAGCGGGGCGAGCGAAAACGCGGTGATGAGGTCGAAGTTCAGGCGCACGAGCTTGTAGAACGTGTAGTTCGACACGCCCGCGTTGCGTTCCGCGTGCCTTACGCCGACCTCGGTGGGGTTGCCCGAGAAGCTGTACGCAAGCGCAGGGATGAAGGTGTTGCTCACGCTGCTTTGCACGATCGCGTCGATGACCGAACGCCGGTAGGCGCGAAGCATGCAGCCCTGATCGGTCATCTCTATGTTTGTCGTCCGCCGGCGAACCCCGTTGATGGCCTTCGAGGCAATCGTGCGGAAGAGACTGTCCTTGCGATGGAGCCTGAATCCGCCCACGTAATCGTGGCCTGTGTCGATCAGCGCCAGCAGCTTTGGAATTTCCTCAGGCGGATTCTGCAGGTCGGCGTCCAGGGTCACCACAATCTCGCCCCTCACCCGCTCGAAAGCCGCCATAATGGCCATGTGCTGGCCATAGTTTGCGTTGAAATCGATGACGCGCGTCACATCCGGGCGCGCCGCAAACTGGGCCTTCAAAAGCTCATGCGACTTGTCGGCGCTCCCGTCGTTTGTGAAGATGACCTCGTACGGCCGGCCGAGCCCGTCGAGAACGGGGTAAAGCCGGGCAAAGAGCGAAGGAAGGTTCGGCTCCTCATTGTACACCGGTATGACGACGGAGAGCTGCGGGGCTGCGCTCATGGATTCAAAGTCATGATATTCTATTGTCGGGAGGAAATCACGAACCGAGTCGCGTCCGGTTCAGCGCCTCCTGTGACTCTCCAGGATCGTTGTCAGCGCCTCCACGACGCGCAGGACGTCGGATAGCGCCATGGCTGGAAACAGAGGGAGGGTCAGAATATTGCGGCCGGCGTACTCCGCATGCGGAAAATCCCCGTCCTTCCAACCCATGCGCCGGTACAGGGCGAAAAGATGGATCGCCGGGTAGTGGACCCCCGTGCCGATGCCGGCCGCATTCATGAGGCTCATGACCTCGGCGCGCCTGATGGTCAGCCGTTCCTCGGGGAGCACGACCTGGAACATGTGCCAGTTTGTGTTCTCGAATTCCGCGGGCGGCAGTCCGAGCCCGGTGTCGCGGATCCGTACGGCGCCCAGCAATTCGAAATAGGCGCGGGCCAGCTCCGCCCGCTTCCTGTTGAATTCATCGAGGTGAGGGAGCTGCCCCAGCCCGATGCGCGCCGCTACGTCGGTCAGGTTGAACTTCCCCCCGGCGCGCTCCACTTCCATGCCGTCGAATCCCGTCCGCACGACTCCCTGCAGCCGGTACTGCTCGGCGAGCTTCGCTTCCGCCTCGTCGTTCACGACGAGGCAGCCGCCTTCGGTCGTCGTCACGTTCTTGTTCGGATGGAAGCTGAAGGACACGAAATCGCCGCTGCTCCCGATCCGCCGCCCGCCGAAACGGCTGCCGAACGACTGCGCGGCGTCCTCGACAACGCGCAGCTTGTGCCGCCGTGCGATCGCATAGAGGCGGTCGCGATCCACGGGGAGCCCCGCAAGATCCACCGGCAGCAGGGCCTTTGTCTTCGGCGTGACCGCCGCATCAATCCGGCCGAGGTCGATGTTGCGCGTCGCCGGATCGATGTCCACGAACACCGGCCGGGCCCCCACCTCGAGAATGACGTTGCTCGTCGCGACCCAGGAAAGCGGCGTCGTGATGACTTCATCGCCCGGGCCCACTCCGGCGATCCGCAGGGCGATTTCCATCGTGCAGGTCCCCGAGTTGAAAGCCCGCACCGGGCGCCCTCCGCACTGCTTGGACACTTGCAACTCAAATTCCTTCACCTGCGGCCCCGATGTGAGCCAGCCTGAGCGCAGCACCTCCGCGACCCCCGCAATCGTCGCCTCGTCGATTGCCGGCCGCGTGAACGGAAGGAATGGCGGGCCGGGCTTTGCGGTGGTCGCGGACATGTCAGGGCTGGTTGCTGAAAAGATAATGGTCCTCGGTCTCGCCGAGCAAATGATATTGAAAGGCGCGATCGGCAAAGAGTTCCCTCACATCCGATCTTCGCGCGACCGCGTATACCCGCCCCGGCCCGGCCCACAGCGCGCGAAAGGCCGCCTCGTCCATGAACCGCCCGCTTGCGCGCGCAGCGGGATCTTCCTCAAGTTCGAGCTCGCCCTTGTATCCGGCGACATCGGCCGTGCGCCCGGAATAGAAAAGGAAGTCGTGGAAGAATTCGTGATAAAGGACCACGGCGTCTTGCGGCCCGGCCCGCTCCTTGACCATGAGCGCGAGCGGCTTCGTGCCGGGTTTCACGAGATTCAGCGGCGCGCACGTGAGAATGCCAAAAAACAGCCCCATCATCCCGAGAATGCCGATTTGGGCCATCCGCAGGCCGTTTGTTCTCGCAAGTCGAGGCACAAGAATCGCGCCTGCCAGGAGGACGGTCGCCAGACCGGCGGCATAGGGCCGCAGCAACGCGGCCTTCTGAACGACCAGCCCGGCCATTTCCGGTCTCAGCACGACGGCTCCCAGGGCGGCCGCCAGAAGCGCACATATCACCGAGAAAACCCGCATCGCGCCGGGCCTGCTTCCGGCTCCCTGTTTCGCCGCCCGGGCGAACCAGGCGCCGATCAACACGGCAATCGGGGGAAAGACCGGCAGGATATATGGCGCCAGTTTCGAGTGCGACGCCGAGAAAAATACAAAGATGAGACCGGCCCAGGTGAGCAAAAACCATGCGTCGGCGTTTTCGCCCCGCTTCGCCCAGCCCCCGCGAACCGATTCCCGCACGGCCGGCCAGAGGAAGGCTATCCATGGGATAAGCCCTCCGACTAGCACCGGGACAAAGTACCACCACGGGCCGGGCCGGCTCGCCACCGGACTCAGGAACCGCTCGAAATGCTCATAGACCAGGTAGCGGTGCGCCCAGGTCGGATTGCGCATCGCGGCCAGGATGTGCCAGGGCAGCACGACCGCGAGGAACACGAGGGCGCCGCTCGGCAGGTAGATCGGCCGGAGGCGCTTCCACTGCCTCAGGGCGAGCAGCCACAGGAAAATCACGGCCCCCGTGAGGAGAAAGCCGATGAGTCCCTTCGCCAGGGTCGCCAGGGCTGCGCTGAGGTACAGATCGTAGAAATAGCGCCGGCGCACCGGTCCCGCCGGCTCGCGGACGCCAAGAAGGAAGGAAAAGAGGGCGCGGCTCATCAGAACCGACACCGCCATGTCAAGAAGCAGGAGGTGCCCGATGCCGAAATAGAACAGCGATGTGCCCAGGACCGTTGCCGCGGAGAGTCCCGCTTCGCGCCCGTACAGTTTCCGCGCCGCCCCGTACGTCAGAAGGACGCCCCAGAGCGCGAACGCGGCGGATGCGGTCCGCATCGACCCCTCGCCCGGGCCGAAGAGCCGCAGGCACTCCGCCGTGACCCAGTACACGAGCGGCGGCTTCTCAAAATAGTTCACCTCGTCCAGCCGCGGTGTCACCCAGTCGCCGCTCGCGACCATTTCCCGCGGGATTTCGGCGTATCGCCCCTCATCGGGGTTAAAAAGCGGGGCATAACTCCCAAGCCTGAAAAAGAACAACGTGCCGAAAATCAGGGCGAGCGCCGTGTAATCGCGCCACCAGGGCGCGCCGGGTGAGGCTGGATTCATTGCGGCGCCAGCCGGCCCATGATCCGGAATCGGACACGGACGATGGGATTGACCGTGAAAATGAGGAACCGCCTGTACACCGGCAGGCCATAGTCGCGCGTGTCCATCTTTGCCTCGCCTTCCACAGTCAGGACTTTCTTCTCCGGTTTGATCCTCACGGGAAAGCTGACATCGCGCTCGGTTCCGTGGAACTTCAATCTTCCATTTGCGACGAATTGGCCGTCCTCATCCGGTTGGAGGCCCACAAGCGTGAAAATCCCGTCCGGAAACCTGTCGTTTTGCTGCCACCTGTACAACTCCGCGTCGCGTTCGCCGTCGCCCGTCTTGAGGTCCGCCAGAAGAAAATGAAACTGCCCGGAAACCCGGTCGATGACACTGCCCTCGACGGTGACATCGGCCTCGAAATCGACGAAGTGTCCCACAAAGGAATCGAAGGTCGCCTCCACGTCGACGTCCACGCTAGACCGGGCCTTGTCGACAATGAGGGTCTGGCCCGCGGCGAAGAGCGAGAGGGGGCACAGCAAGGCGGCTAGAATGGCGGTCGGGCCGGGTTTCATCCGTTGGGGCAATCCCATTCACAATCGGCTGGGGACGGTCACGGCAACCTTTCTCGCTGCCCTTGACGACGGACGCCGCGATCCGTCAAATCGCCGCAGCCATGCCCGCAACAGCGAAATTCACGTTCATCTGCGGCCAGGACGACTATCTCGTCGGCCGTGTCGGCCAGGAACGATTCGCCGCGATGACGGCGGATGCGGCGGATGAATTCTCCCGCGAGATCATCAGCGGCTTTGCGGGCAACGTCGACGAAGTCTCCGCTGCGGTGAACCGGTTTCGCGAGTCGGTCCAGACGGTCCCGCTCTTTGGCGGCCGGCGCACCGTGTGGCTGCGGGACGTCAATTTCCTCGGGGAAACGGTCACGGGCCGGGCGGACGGGACGCTAAAGCTCGTCGAGGACCTGCAGGAGCTCCTCGACAGGATAAACCCCGCGGACCTCGGCGTCATCGTGACGGCGGCGCCGATCGACCGGAGGCGGTCCTTCTCCAAATGGTGCGAGAGGAACGCCGATTACGTTCTCACCGATTCCGACGGCGACGCGAACGAAGCGCTCTCCTCCATGGTGGAGGCCGAGGCGGAAAGCCTCGGAGCCGCAGTGGAGCCGGCCGCGGTCGATCTTCTGGTCGCAAAGGTCGGCGCCAACACCCGCCTGCTCGTGGAGGAGGTGCGAAAGCTCGCGAACTACGCGAGCGCGTCGGAGGGGGGCCGCATCCTGATAACGGAGGCGGCCGTCGCGGAATTGACCCCAAACTTTGCCGAAGGCGATTTCTTTGAAACCGCCGAGGCATTCTTTTCAGGGGATCTTTCGCGGACCCTGGACGCCCTGCGCCGCCATTTCTTTACCGGAGGCGACGCGCGCCCGGTGATCACTGCGCTTCAAAACCGCAATCGCCTTCTCCTCCAGATGCAGGCCCTGGTCGATTCGGACGGCGTCCGGTTGGGCCCGCGCGGGCTGGAGGGCCTTTCACGGGCCGCCGCCGCCCACGCCGCCAGGTACGCCGAGGCGGCAACGGTCAAGAGCGCCTACAATATCTTTGCGCAACATCCCTATTACCTTGGCAAACTTTCCGGCAGCAGGCTTCCCCCGCTCAAACGCCTGATCGACAATCAGCAGGAATTCATCGCGGCCTTTGAGGAAATCATCCACCGGCCGAACGAGCAGGAGGAGGTCCTGCGAGACATGGTCGTGCGCTGCCTGGCGGCCTGATAAGACGGCCTAATTTTCCGTTCGCTATAACGCCCGGGCAGACCTTACTCACTCGTCCCTGCCGTGAACGAACCCCCGCAAGCCGCCGCCGCCATCCCCAACGTCCTCGCGGAGCGATACGCATCCGCGGCGATGAAGGACATCTGGTCGCAGAGCGGCCGGATCGGCCTCGAGCGGGATTTCTGGATTGCGGTCATGAAAGCCCAGCGCGACCTGGGCGTGCCGATCCCGGCCGACGCGATTCGCGACTATGAACGTGTCAAGGGACGGGTTGATCTCGCCTCGATTGCAAAGCGCGAGCGCGCCACCCTGCACGACGTCAAGGCGCGGATAGAGGAATTTTCCGAACTCGCGCAGCGCCAGTTCATTCACCTGGGCCTTACCAGCCGCGACCTGACCGAGAACGTCGAGCAGCTTCAGATCCTGAAGGCCCTCAAGGTCGTCCAATTCAAGGCCGCGGCGGCGCTCCTTGCGCTAGCCCGGCAGGCTGAGGCTCACCGCGACCTGATGATCACGGGCCGGACGCACAATGTGCCGGCGCAGCCTACCACGCTGGGAAAACGCCTGGCCATGTTCGGACAGGAATTGCTGTCCGCATTCGGCCGGCTTGATGAATTGATCTCCCGATACCCGGTCCGGGGGCTCAAGGGGGCGGTCGGGACCCAGCTTGATCAGCTGACGCTCCTGGGTGGCGATGCCGGCAAGGTGGCGAACCTCGAGGCGCGCGTACTCAAGCACCTGGGCTTTCATGCCTCGCTCGTCGCCGTGGGCCAGGTCTATCCGCGAAGCCTCGATTTCGATGTTGTGACCGCCCTCCACCAGCTCGCCGCGGCTCCGGCCGGGTTTGCAACGACGCTTCGGCTCATGGCCGGTGCCGGCCTGCTCACGGAAGGCTTCCAGGAAGGCCAGGTGGGGTCCTCGTCCATGCCGCACAAGGTCAACGCGCGCAATTGCGAGCGCATTTGCGGATTTGCCACCATCCTCAGCGGCTACGTGACCATGACCGGCGCCCTGGCCGGACACCAATGGAACGAGGGTGATGTCTCCTGCTCCGTCGTTCGCCGGGTGGCCATCCCGGACGCTTTTTTCGCGAGCGACGGACTGTTCGAGACCCTGCTGACCGTCCTCTCGCAGATGGAGGTATTCCCGGCCGCGATCCTGGCCGAGAACGAGCGCCACCTGCCCTTCCTTGCGACCACCACGATCCTCATGGAGGCTGTCAAGCACGGCGCGGGCCGGGAGACGGCCCACGCGGCGATCAAGGAGCATGCCCTCGAAGCCGCCAAGGCCATGCGCTCCGGAAACGGGACCGCTGACCTTCTCGGAAACCTCGCCGCCGACCGGCGCATCGGTCTTGGGAAAAAGGCCCTCCAGGCCATTCTTGCCGAGAACGCGCGCTTTGTGGGGGCTGCCCCGCACCAAGTCGATGCGTTTGTCGGCGAGGTGACGCCGCTCGCCAGGAGGTTCAGGGGCGCGGCGGAGTACAAACCGAGCCAGTTACTGTAATTTTCATTTGCCACCACCCGGGGCCGTGGGCTTTCTTTGACCCTCGCGCCTTTTCAAATCCAGATCCACAAAACACTCTCCCATGACCGAACTTGTAGGCAACGTCCTGGTAGGCCAATCCGGCGGCCCCACTTCCGTCATCAACTCCAGCCTGGCCGGCATCGTCACCGAAGCCCTCAACCACAGTTGCATTGAAGAGATTTACGGAGGGCTGAACGGTGTCTTGGGCATACTGCAGGAGGATCTCATCGATCTGGCATCCGAATCGCAGCAACAGATCCGCGCCCTGCGCCACACCCCCGGGGCTGCGCTCGGCACATGCCGTTACAAGCTCAAGAAGCAGCAGGACTTCGAGCGCGTTCTCGAGGTCTTCAAGGCGCATAACATCCGCTATTTCTTCTATCTCGGCGGAAACGATTCCCAGGACACGGCCGACAAGATTTCAAAGCTCGCGCAGGCCCAAAGCTATGAATTGCGGGTCATTGGCGTGCCAAAGACGATCGACAACGATCTGGCCGTGACCGACCACTGCCCCGGCTATGGAAGCGTCGTCAAGTATCTGGCCACGGCCGTCCGCGAAATGGCGTGCGACAACGAGGCCATGGGCCAGGGAGACCTGGTCTCCATCATCGAGGCAATGGGCCGGAGCTCGGGATGGATAGCAGCAGGCACAGCCCTCGCAAAACGGCGCGACCACCCCCACGATCCCCCGCACATCATCCTTCTTCCCGAAATGCCCTTCAATCAGCAGAAGGTGCTCGATGAGGTTCGCCGCATCCTCAAGCGCGAGAAGTTCTGCCTGATTGTCGTTGCCGAGGGGCTCGTCGATGCCGACGGCAACTATCTCGCGGCGGACGCGGCGACCGACGCCTTCGGGCATGCCCGCCTTGGGGGGGCTGGCGACGCTCTCGGTGAGATCATCGAAAGCAATATTCCGGGCTTGAAAGTGCGCGTGTCGCGACCCGGCCTCATCCAGCGCTCGGCGGCCCATTGCGCGTCAAAGACGGATTCCGATGAGGCATTCATGGCCGGCCAGGCGGCTGTGCGCGCCGCGATCGCGGGCGAGACCGACAAGATGGTGACCCTCGTGCGGGGAGAAACCGACCACTACACCTGCGAGACCGGGCTCGTCCCGATCAGCGAAATTGCAAACACAGTAAAGAAGCTGCCGCGCGAATGGATCAACGAGGACAGCGTCAGCATGAATTTCCAGTTCCTGCGTTACGTCCAGCCGCTGATCCAGGGAGAGATCGTCGTGCCGCACGACAACGGCGTTCCCCTTTATGCGCGCCTTGACCGCGTGGTGGTGGACAAGGTCCTGCCGCCCTACGAGGTTTAAACCCGTCGTTTGCGGCGTAGGGACAACCGGGCCGTGGCCCCATGACAGGCTTGGCTTGTCGTCCTGTGCGGAGATGCTAGACGCCGCGTATGACCAAAGTGCCGTCTCCAGACGAAAGACCGTTTTGCCGCTCCCTTTGGGTGTGGACCGGGTCTGCAGCCGTCATCGTCCTTTTCTTCGCCGTGCTGCGGCGTCCGCCGGACGGAATCGAACACGGAACCCTGGCGCAATTCTTCGGCCGTTTTCATCCGTTGCTGGTCCATGTCCCGATCGCGCTCATTCTGCTCGTGCCGCTACTGGAGATAGCCGGCTCATTTCCCCGAGGCATCCATCTGCGGTCCGCAGCCGGTTTTGTCCTTGGACTGGCCGCCGCAGCTGCGATAGGGGCGGCTCTGGACGGGTGGTTGCTCGCGTGGAGCGGAGGCTATGGCGGTCGAACCGTGGTACGTCATCTATGGGGCGGGGTCAGCCTTGCTGCGCTGGCTTTTGCAGCCACAGGCATCCGCAGACTCTCCCTCGGCCGTCCACTTTGGGCGCTGACCTACCGTCTGCTCCTCGTTTCCATGGTTTTCCTGCTGGTGTGGACAAGCGACCAAGGCGCGGCGCTCACGCATGGCGAAACTTTCCTCACGCAGTATATGCCGGACGGTCTTCGTTTGTTTCTCGGCGTTGCCAAGCCGAGGCAAAAACCGGTCCAGGCTATTACATCAGCCCGTCCTGCAATATTTTATACTGTTCGAATCGTCCCTATTCTCGAACGAAACTGCATCACCTGTCACGGACCCCAGAAGGTTAAGGGCGGATTGCGCCTGGACTCCTATTTAGGAATCATGAAGGGGGGCGAAGACGGCCCTGTGATCACCCCCTGGATGCCTCTAAAAAGCGACCTTTACCGCCGAATCACGCTTCCGCCCGACGACGATGATTCCATGCCCAGCGGCGGCAAGAAATCCCTGCCTCCAGACGACGTGAAGCTGATCCAGCAGTGGATCGCCGCCGGCGCCTCGGATCACCAGCCATCCGACTAAGGGCCTGTCCCTCCGGGGGTGCCTGTCCCCTTTGCGGTGCCTGTCCCCATTATGGGGTCTGTTCCCTTTGGGAATCTCGCTGGAATATGCGTTTATTGTCTTTGTTGCAGCGTAACTTGCGTTTCCCGATGGTTTGAAGATCCCTTTCCTTGACAAATGAAACTGAGTCTCATTCATTTGTACCAGCAGACACCACAGCGCCAAAGTTTCGTTACCGATGCATCCTACAAAGACCACCGCCGAGCCCTCCCGAATGAGGCTTACCGAGCTCCCGAACGGGGAGCGCGGCCGAGTCTGCGTCCTCGACGGCGAAGCCGGGACGTGCGCCCGTTTGCGGGAGATGGGATTCTGCGAAACGGCTGTGATTGAAAGAATCGCGGGTCAAAAAACCCTGCTTTGCCAGCTTTGTGGAACCCGCATCGCCCTGAGCGACAGGGCCGCTGACCACATAGTCGTGGAATTGATCCACGAGGGGGTTTAAACCGTGCCCTTGCAGGCTGAGGCAAAGCTCTCCGAACTTTCAGTCGGAGCCTCTGCGATCGTCCGCGCCTACCCGAAGGCCGGCGCATCGTTCCTGCGGCTTCGCGAAATGGGTGTTCTGCCGGGAACCTCCGTGACACTCGTGCGCACGGCACCGCTTGGAGACCCCCTGGAGATCAGGGTCCGGGGCTACAATCTCACGCTCCGCAAGAGTGAAGCCGAGCATATCGTCGTCGACCGCGTCTGACTCATGGCTCCCTCGCATTCGGCCCCGGCCATGCCGCGCGTCTTTGCGCTTGTCGGCAATCCAAACTGCGGGAAGAGCACCCTTTTCAACGCCCTGACCGGCCTCAAGCAGAAGGTCGGCAATTACCCCGGCGTCACGGTCGAGAAGAGGATCGGCACCGCCTACTCCCAGCATGGACAGGCGATGACCGTCATCGACCTGCCGGGGGCCTATTCTCTCGCAGCGCGCTCTCCGGACGAGGCCGTGACCCGGGACGTGCTTCTGGGCCGCCGGTCAGACACGCCGACGCCGGATCGCATCATTTGCATCGTTGATGCGAGCAACATCGAGCGCAGCCTCTATCTGGTCCATCAAATCCTGGACCTTGGCCGGCCCGTCATCCTGGTCCTCAACATGATGGACATTGCGGCAAAGAGCGGCTTCACGTTGCGAACGGCGCGGCTCGAGAGGGAACTCGGGATACCCGTCATCCCGTGCGAGGCCGTCAATGGAAAGGGTCTGGTCGACATCAGGCTCGCCATGAGCCGGCCCGACCTTCCCTTGTCCCGTCATGCCTGGGACGTTCCCGCAGCGATAGCGCCCGCCGTCACAGAGTTGCAGGCCTCCCTCACCAACTACGATGGAAAGCCGCCTCTCAGCGCGCGCGCCGAGGCGCTGCTGCTCCTCACCGACCAGGACGCAGTCCGGGTCAGCGGCTCCACTCCGCTGAGTGCCCGCACCTCGGAGATCCTCAAGGGATGGCAGCGCCGCTGGGAAAACGAGGGAACGGACTGGGCGGCAGCCCTCGTCCAATCGCGTTATGAGGTGATCGGCAAAATCTCCGGCGAGGTCGTGCAGCGGGTTTCCGCCGGGCCGAGCGCCACCGATCACATTGACGCGGTGGTCACCCACCCGGTTTGGGGCTGGATCATTCTCGTGGCTGTGATGGCCCTCGTCTTTCTGGGCATCTTCACCCTGGCCGAATACCCGATGGACTGGATCGACCACCGGGTCGCGGGCTTCGGCGATTGGGTGCGGTCGTCCCTTCCCGCCGGCGACCTGCGCAATCTGTTGACGGACGGTGCGATTGCGGGCGTGGGCAGCATTCTTGTCTTCCTTCCGCAGATCCTGATCCTCTTCCTCTTCATCGGTTTTCTCGAGAGCACCGGCTACATGGCGCGGGCGGCGTTCATCATGGATCGCCTGATGAGCCGCGTCGGATTGAACGGCCGTTCGTTCATCCCAATGCTCAGTTCCTATGCCTGCGCGATACCCGGGATCATGGCGACGCGCACGATCGAGGATGCGAAGGACCGGCTTGTGACGATCCTTGTCGCCCCCCTGATGAGCTGTTCGGCGCGCCTGCCCGTTTACCTGCTCATGATCGCCGCACTGGTGCCCGGCGATCGCGTGCCCCTGGTCACCAAAGTGGGCATCATGATGCTCATGTACGGTCTCGGGACCGGGGGCGCCTTCGGCTTCGCGTGGCTCTTCAAGCGCACGCTGCTCAAGGGCGTCCCGTCCATGATGATCATGGAACTGCCGCCTTATCACCTGCCGCGCCTGAAGGACGTTGCCCTGCACATGATGGAGCGGGCGTGGGTCTTCGTTCGAAACGCGGGAACGGTCATCCTCGCCATCAGCATCGTCCTTTGGTTTCTCTCCGCGTACCCCCGGGCCCCGCAGGGAGCAACAGCGCAGGAACAGCTCGCCCACAGCTTTGCGGGCCACGCCGGGCACGCCATCGAGCCGCTGATCAAGCCGCTGGGGTTCGACTGGAGGGTTGGCATCGGCCTCATCAGCTCGTTCGCCGCCCGCGAGGTCTTCGTGAGTTCAACGGCGGTTGTCTTCAGCGTTGAGAATTTCGGGGAAGGCAAGGCGGTGAACGTAGCGCCGCTGCGGGCCGCGCTCCGCGATGCGCGCTGGCCCGACGGCCGCGCCCTTTTCACCCCGCTGGTCTGCCTGAGCCTCATGATCTATTACGTCTTTGCGATGCAGTGCATGAGCACCGTGGCCGTTGTTCGCCGCGAAACAAACTCCCTGCGATGGCCCCTCTTCCAGATTTTTTACATGACCGGCACCGCCTGGATCGTGACCTTTGTCGTGTACCAGGCCGGCCGCGCCCTTGGTTTCTAGCCTAAATGGGATATGTTGGCAGCGTCATGAGTTCCACCTTCCAGACCGCAGCCGCCCTTGCGATCTCGGCCATCGCCCTCGGCGGCCTGATATGGCGCGCGCTCGCCGCCCGCCGCCACCCCGGCGGGGGCTGCAGCCATTGCCCCACGGACCGGTTCAAGGAAGAACTCAAGAAGAGAGCGTGACGTCTGCTCAACCCGAAGATTTCATGAACACGGGGAAAGATCGCCCAAAATACCGGAGCAGAAAAAGCCGAAGGCGACCGAGGGTGGCCTATTAGGCCATCGAGGGAGCGTGAGGGTTTTTGTGCCCGGTATTTTGGGTGAGATTCCACGTGCTTCGTGAAATCTTCGGGTCAAGTCCCGCGGACATTGCCGAACAGCTCGATGTGCAATCGGTGCGCGTAGCGATATCCGCGCTCCTTGCACAGGTCGGCGAGCCATCTAGATCGCGCCCGAATGGCCTCGACGGTCACCCCCTCGGGCATGAGCAGCACCTTGTGCCGGGGAATCTCGCGCTGCAGCGAGGCCAGCATGCCCTCGATTTCGTCGACATCGCCCGGCCCGGTCACGACGAACTTGAATTGGAACGCGTATCCGCCGTCGATCCACGCGCGCACGGCCTCCGGACGCCAGCGCGACGCCTCATGTTTCTTCCGCCACGCAGCGTGCCGCCCGGCTTCGGGCGCGGAATTGAGGAGTTTTGGGGAAAGCGAGGCCAGATCGCAGGCGATTCCGTCGGGAGGGATCGTCGCCGCCGTTTCGATGGTGATGTGGTAGCCGAATCCCCTCAGTTCGGAGGCGAGTTCCCGGATATCCTTGGCGATCATCGGCTCGCCCCCGGTCAGGACGACATGGCGGACCGCGGCATACCGCTGCACCTCCGCCACAATGTCGGACACGCCTCGATTCTCCCCTTCCGGCTCCCAGGAGGCATAGGGCGTGTCGCACCACACGCAGCGAAGGTTGCACCCGCTTGTGCGCACAAAGACCGAGGGTACTCCCGCCAGCTCTCCCTCGCCCTGGATCGAGCGGAAGATCTCGCAAATCAGCACGGGGGCCTTTCCTTCGGCGTCCCGAAGGCCGCCTGCGCCCGGTCATTCGAATCGCGGTTCATGGTCGGGGAGGGAGCGGACCCTCGTCCTCATAAACGGTGGGATCCCTGACACCGGCCCGGATGAAAGCCTCGCGCCGCTCGACGCACGTGCCGCACCGGCCGCAATGGATGGCTCCCCCCTTGTAACAGGACCAGGTTTTTCCGAAATCGACCCCGAGGCGGGCTCCCTCGGCGACGATCGCCGCCTTGTCCATCGAGATGAACGGCCGGAGAAGGCGGATGCCCGCATACGTCCCGCTCCTCATCGCTTCGCCCATCGCAAGCATGAATTCCTCACGGCAGTCAGGGTATATCGCATGGTCGCCCGCATGCGCCGCGATAACCAGGCCCTTCGCGCCGGCGCTTTCGGCCATGCCGGCGGCGATCGAAAGCATGATTGCATTGCGAAAAGGGACGACCGTCCGGCGCATGGTTTCGGCCTCGTAATGGCCCTCGGGAATCTCCCCGCCGCCCTTGAGAAGGGCCGAGGAGAACAGTTCGTTCACAAAGGGAAGCGCAACCGACCGGTGGCGGACGCCGAGCGCCGCCGCCTGGGCGGCTGCAAAGGGAATCTCGCGGGCATTGTGCTTCGCTCCGTAGTCAAAACTGACCGCGGCGACCGGATCGTGCTCCCGCCTCGCCCAATGGAGCGCGGTCACGGAATCCATGCCTCCGGAACAGAGCACGACGACTTTCATGATTTGCAATTGTTGCCAGTCTCAAAATCTAATTCAGAAACAGACCATGGCTATCGCCGCAAATATGCGCGAAAATCGCAAGAGGTGAACGATGCTGATCCTTTATGACTCCCGGTGCGCCGAATATGGCGATCCCATGCGCCCCGAACGCGGCGACCGGGTTCTTCGGGTGGCGAAGCACTTGCGCGCAGAACATCCCGAATGGAAGTGGATGGCCCCGTTGACATCGGTGTCGGACGAATCGCTCCTTTTGGCGCACACCGCCAGCCACCTCGCCCGATTGGAGGAAGCCCGCGATTTTGACTCGGACACGCCCTATTTTCCCGGCATCGCCATCCATGCGCGCCGGTCCGTTGCGGCGGCGATCGAGGCGGCCAGCCACGCGCTCGATCACAACACCCCCGTATTTTCGCTCATGAGGCCGCCCGGACACCATGCAACCGCCAACGCGGCCATGGGATTCTGCTATCTGAACCAGGTCGCGGTCGCGGCGCTCGTGGCACAGCGCAACTTCGGGGCCGTCCGGATAGCCGTTTGGGATTTTGACGCCCATCACGGCAACGGAACCGAGGCAATCTTTCTGAACAAGCCCGGGCTTCTGTACTGCTCCGTTCACGAATTCCCGGCCTATCCGGGGACAGGCACCTCCGATATCGGCAATTCCCGCAACTGGCCGGTCCACCCGCTCACGCCACGGCCCGAACACATGGCATCCCTGCGGGCGTCCTGGGACGCGATCGTCGGCTTTCGCCCGGACCTTGTCATCGTTTCGGCCGGATTCGACGCCTACGCGCGGGATCCCATCACATCGATGACCCTCGAAATGGAGGATTTCGCGGAACTGGGGACCTGGCTCCATTCCAGCGGGCTTGCGGTCGCCTCCATCCTTGAAGGGGGATACAGCGAGGAACTGCCGTCCCTCGTCGACGCTTTTCTCTCCGCCTGGACCCACACATGACCAACCCTGGGCGGGCCCCGGACGAAGGCTCACTGTTTAAGAATCGCCCTCCTTCGGTCGATGGTGCAACTTCCGGCCTGTAAGAAATGATTTCCCGATTTCTGCCGCAACCGGTCCGCCGCCTGCTCGGTGTGAAGACCCCCGGACGACCCCCTTCCTATGAGCTGATCGACCAACCCGGTCAGCTCGGTCCGTTTCTGGCGGCGATCGATGGCGTGGACGAGGTCGCCCTGGATACGGAGGCTGACAACATGTTTCATTACCGGGTGCGCGTGTGCCTGCTGCAGTTTCTGGTGGACGGCAAAGTGCACCTCGTGGATGTCCTGTCGAACATCGACCTCGCGCCGCTCTGGACGCTCCTCGAGCACAAGCACCTGGTCATGCATGGCAGCGATTTCGACCTCCGGCTGCTTCACGACCTTTGCGGTTTCAAGGCGCAAAGCATTTTCGACACCATGCTGGCGGCGCAGCTCCTGGGCCGCCAGCGCATCGGACTGGCCTCGCTCCTGGAGGACCACTTCGGCGTCCAACTCGACAAGAACGGCCAGAAGGCGAATTGGTCGCGGCGGCCTCTTATCCCAAAGCTTCTGGATTACGCAGCCCTGGACGTGTGGCATCTGCCGGCGCTGCGCGACCTCCTGACCCGTGATCTCGTGCGCCTGGGGCGGAAGGACTGGCTCGAGCAGCAGTGCCGCGCCCAAATCAAGGCAGGGACCGACGGATTCGCGCCGCCCGGCGAGAACGACTGGCGCATCGGCAAATCCGAACGGCTCCGCGGGCAGGGGCTCACGGTGCTGCACGCCGTCTGGCATTGGCGCGAACAAAAGGCGCAGCAAATCGACACGCCGCCCTTCAAGGTCTGCTCGAACGATACCCTCGTGAAGATTGCGGAGGCGGCCGAGGGCAAGAGCTCGCCGGCGGCTGTCCTGGGCGGGATTCATCTCGGCAAACGGCACAACCGGCTGTTCGAGTCGCTCGAAGCGGCGGTTCGGGCAGGCCTGGAGCGCGATCCGCGCACCCTCCCGCGCCGGCCGGGCCGGGATCCGAACCATACACCGCTTTCCCAGGGGGAAATCAACCGCATGGAGAGGATAAAGACCGAACGTGATGCGCTGGCGGCTCGCCTGGGGATCGAATCCACCTTGATTGCCAACCGTTCGCAGCTCGCCCAGATCGCGCGCGATCCGCGCAAGCTCGACGCCATCCTCCTGCCCTGGCAGGCCGATCTCCTGCGCGGACAGCCGTCGATCCAGGCGGAGTGAACCGCCCCTTGCCGCCCAACTCCAATATCGCCCGCCATCTGGGCACGACGGCGGCGGCACGGCCGCAGGCACCCGCCCTAAAGATTCCGTGCGGGCGAACCCGCGCGGGCGACATCGACTACCTGGCGCTCAGCTTCGCCGAACTCGATGCGGAAGTCTCCGCCTGGGTCGCGCGTTTCGGCGGGCGCGGTCTCCGGCGCGGAGATCGCACGCTGCTCATGGTTCGCCCCGGCCTTCCGCTGATCGCGTGCACCTTTGCCTTGTTTCGCATCGGTGCGGTGCCCGTCGTCATCGATCCCGGGATGGGGCTCGCTGGATTTTTTCGATGCGTGGCGCAGACGCGGCCTCGCGCCCTTGTCGGAATCCCGATGGCCCAAGCCCTGAGCCGTGTCGTCCGGGGAGCTTTCCGAAGCGTCGAAGTCCGCGTTTCGGTAAGCTCCTCGTTGACCGCGAGACTCGCCCGCGCAGGCGGTCCGTCCGGACCCGCCAGCCCTGCCATGGCGCAAAATGAGCCCGGCGAACTCGCCGCGATCGTCTTTACGAGCGGCTCCACTGGAGCGCCCAAGGGCGTGCGCTATGAGCATGGGATGTTCGAAGCCCAAGTGCGCCTGATCCGCGAGACCTATGGCATCGAGCCGGGCGAGATCGATCTGCCGCTGCTGCCGATCTTCGCTCTTTTCAATCCGGCGCTCGGCATGGCCACCGTGGTTCCGGAGATCGACCCGCGCCGGCCCGCCTCGGCGGACCCCTCCCGGATCGTGCAGGCCATCCGGCAGGAAGGAGTCACCAACTCCTTCGGCTCCCCCACCCTGTGGCGAATCATATCCGACTACTGCAGGGAACGCGGAACAAGCCTTCCGAGCCTCAAGCGGGTTCTCTGCGCGGGCGCCCCGGTGCCCGCTGCGTTGTGGACCGCCTCGCGGGACTTCCTTCCGAACGGAAGGCTGCACAGCCCCTACGGGGCAACGGAGGCCCTGCCCGTCTCCTCCATCGAGGCCGGCGAGCTCGAGTCGCTTGAGTCGTCGCCCGGAGCCTGCGTTGGAAAACCGGTGGCCGGCGTCCGCGTGAAAATCATCGCAATCACCGAGGATCCCATTCCAACACTGGCGTCGGCGAGCGAGCTTCCGCCGGGCACCATTGGCGAAATCATCGTCAGCGGTCCGGTCGTCACGCGCGAATACGACGGCCCGCCCGGGGTCACGGCTGCGGCAAAGATCAGGGACGGTGACGTCTGCTGGCACCGCATGGGCGACTGCGGCTACCTCGACTCCTCCGGGCGCCTGTGGTTCTGCGGGCGGAAGGCCGAGCGGGTTGAAACCGCCGACGGAACCCTGTTCACCGAGCCCTGCGAACAGGTGTTCCGGAGGCACCCGCGCGCCGCCCGTTGCGCCCTGATCGGCCTCGGCGCGCCGGGAAAGCAGGAACCTGCGATTGTGGCCGAGACGGCGCCCAGGAACCGCGGCGAGGCCGCTTCCATCGCCCGGGACCTGCGCCAACTGGCCCTTGGCAACCCGCTGACCGCCAAGATCCGCACCTTTTATTTTCACGCCCGATTCCCGGTCGATGTGCGTCATAACGCAAAGATCCACAGGCTCGCCCTGGCGCGGTGGGCCGCCCGCAGACCCTCGACAACGCTTGTGGAATGACCTCGTCTCCGCCCATCACTCATCCCCGGGGGCCGGTCCTTGTGACCGGAGGAACGGGATTTCTCGGCCGGCGCATCGTCGAACGCCTGCTCTCCCAGGGCCGCACCGTGCGGGTCCTCGCGAGGACCCCGGCGCCCGACCTTGAGGCGCGCGGGGTGCGGTTCATCCGCGCATCCATCGACGACGCGGACGCCGCCCGGGCCGCTTGCGCGGGGACAGGCACCGTCTTCCACGTCGCTGCGAAAGTCGGTGTCTGGGGCCGGTACGCCGATTACTTCCGTGTGAATATCCTGGGAACCCGGGCCATTGTGGCCGCGTGCCGGAAGGAAGGCGTTCCCCGCCTAGTCTACACAAGCACGCCGAGCGTGGTCTACAACGGGCGTGATCTCGCCGGGGTGGACGAGTCGATGCCGCTCACGACAGCGTGCCCGAGCCCTTATCCCCTGACCAAGGCGATCGCCGAGCGCGAGGTTCTCGCGGCCAATTCGCCCGGGTTGAAGACAGTGGCCCTCCGCCCGCATTTGATCTGGGGCCCCGGCGACCCCCACCTGATCCCCCGCCTCCTGGCGCGGGCGCGTTCCGGCCGCCTTCGCATCGTGGGGTCCGGCCATAACCGCGTCGATATGGTTCATGTCGAGAACGTCGTGGACGCCCACCTCCTTGCCGAAGCTTCGCTGGCCGCGGCCCGGATCCCCGGCTCGGATTTCGATTGCCCCAGTCCTGCGTGTGGCCGCGCCTATTTCATCACAAACGGCGAACCCGTATCCCTTTGGGGCTGGATCAACGAGCTGTTGTCCGCCCTCGGCCGCCCACAGGTCGTACGCCGGATCTCACTTCCGGTCGCGACTGCAATCGGCGCCGCCTGCGAGGCGGCATGGCGCATCCTGCCGCTGGCCGGCGAACCCTCGCTCACCCGCTTTGTCGCCGCCGAGTTTGCCAGGGAACACTGGTTCGACATTTCCGCCGCGCGGCGGGATCTTGGGTACGCCCCCCGCGTCAGCATGGCCGCCGGAACGGCCGAACTGACGGACTGGATCAGGGCCGCGGGGCTTTGAGATCCGTCCGCTGGCGCACCGCCTCAAACAAGGCGATGATCGCCGCCATCGCGACGTTGAGCGAGTCGGCCTGGCCGGCCATCGGGATCCGCACGCAAAGATCGGCGTTCTTGAGCCAGAACTCGCTCAACCCGTATTGCTCGCTGCCCATCACCACGGCCAGCGGACCGCGCAAGTCGGCGTCGGTGTAAAGCAGCGCCGCGCCCGGAGTCGTCGCTGCGATCCGGATCTTTCGTGCCCGCAGCCATGCAACGACTTCGGGCCCCTCTGCGACCGCGCAGGGAACCGAGAAAAGGACGCCGGTCGACGCCCGGACGACGTTTGGATTGAAAAGGTCGGTTACCGGATCGCAAACGATGATTCCATGGCACCCGGCCGCGTCCACGCTTCGGAGGATTGTGCCGAGGTTTCCGGGCTTTTCGATCGCCTCGACGACCAGGAAAAAAGGAGGAGTCGCCCCAGCCGGGGCCAGGGAGGCGCCGAGTTCGGTCAGCGTGGCTTTCCACTGGGGCGCGACCGCGAGCAGTCCGTCCGGTCTCTCCCGGTAGGCAACCTTGGCAAACGCTTCCTTGGAAAGTTCGATGATCTCCGTTCCGGCCGCTGCGGCCCGGGACAGGAGCTCCGGCTCGTTTGAGCCCAGGAACCAGGGTGGCGAATAGTACAGTTCGCGCAGTTTGGCGCCCTTCTCCATGGCCCGGCGGATTTCCCGATAGCCCTCGACCAGGAATACGCCCGCCTCATCGCGCGGCCGGCGATCGCGCAGCTTCACGAGCTGCTTCACCCGCGGGTTTTGCAGGCTGGAGATCTTCTCAACGGGCATGGGCTCCCATTTGATCACAGCAGGCGCGGAGAGCACGGCCAAAATCGCGGTTATCGACTTCGAACGCCGGAATGGTATGGAGGACAGCTTCCCGCCCGTGTCCCGAAACAGGAAATTCAACGACAAGCCATTCGCCTACCACCAGGAGATCGAGTTGGAGGTTTCCACGCTCACGAATCTCGGCCTGGGATTGGGGCGCGTTTCCGCTTCGGCCTCCGAACCCGAAGAAAAGTCGTGGGTGGTTATGATTCCCTTCGCCCTTCCGGGCGAACGCGTCCGGGCCCGCATATACCGGAATCATAAAAACTATTCCGAGGCCGATCTCGTCGAAGTGCTCGCGCCCTCGGCCGAACGGGTCGCCCCCGTCTGCCCGCTTTTCGGCCGCTGCGGCGGATGCCAATACCAGCACCTGAATTACAGCAGCCAGCTCGCATGGAAGCGCCGCCAGGTGGCCGAGCTTCTTGAACACATGGCCGGAGCTTCATTTCCCGTGGACCCCGTCATCGCTTCGCCGCGGGAGTATGGGTATCGGTCAAAGATCACCCCGCATTTCAACGCGCCCAAACCGGAACAGGCGGCTGATTTTCCCATAGGTTTTCTGCGCCAGGGCACCCGTTTCGACCTGGTCGATGTGCCCCGCTGCCCGATTGCAACCGACGGCATCAATGAAAGGCTGCGCGACTTGCGTTCCAATATCCGGGCCCGAGCCGCCGCCGGCGGGTTCGCGCGCGGCGCCACACTGGTCCTGCGCGAGGCGGGCGGCGCGGTCGTGACCGACTTCGAGGCCCAGGTCACGGAGGAGATCGCTTTCACGTCTTCACCAAGGCTCCGGCTCCGTTTTCTCGCCCGCGATTTCTTTCAGAACAATCCCTTCATCCTCCCGGCGTTTATCGAACACGTCCGGTCAGAGGCCGCGACCGGCGGCGCGCGATACCTTGTCGACGCCTATTGCGGGAGCGGGCTGTTCGCCTTGAGCGCCGCCGGGGCGTTTGCGCGCGTCGCGGGCGTCGAAATCAGCGAGACGAGCGTCGCCTGCGCACGCGAGAATGCATCGGCCAACGGAATCACCAACGCCACTTTCCTGGCCGGCGAGGCGGCTCACGTCTTCAAGGGGCTCGATTTCCCCGCGGAGGAAACCGTTGTGGTCATCGATCCGCCGCGCAAGGGGTGCGACGAATCGTTCTTAAGCCAGCTATTTTCATTCGGTCCGCGGGCGGTCGTTTACGTCAGCTGCGACCCCGCCACGCAAATGCGCGACCTGCGGCCGTTCCTAGCCGCCGGTTACCGGCCAACCCGGATACAACCCTTCGATTTGTTTCCGCAAACCCGCCACCTTGAGTGCGTCGTCACGCTCAGGCGCTGAGCGCCGGTCGCCGACCCGCCCTCACCGAATTTCGATCCATTCCGGCGAGGAATATCTTTCCACAAGCCCGCTCAATTCATCCTCATTCAGCTCCGGCCAAGGCGCCGCCTCAGCCGGGCATCCGAGCACGGCCGCGAGCCGCGCGGCAAAACCTTCATAAAAAACGTCCCAATCGATTGCCGACGGGCCGGTCGCCGCCCGCGAGATCGAGCCCTGAAACAGCAGACCGCGAACGTTTCGCTTCTGGGCGGCTCCCGCGATTTTCACTCCGGTCCGTGTGTGGATGACGTCGTAGGCTTCCGGCTTCTGAAAACAGATCCCGGGCGCCGAATCTCCGCCCGGATGCGGCGCCTCCACCGATTTCAACCCGGCCGGAACGCCTTGGCTGCGAAGCGATTCGGCGATGCAATCATGGACCGCCCGGTAACTCTGTATCGCGCGATCCTCCTCAAGGGGATGGCCGCGCGGGATGACGAGCGAATAGGTCCAGTCGTCGCGGTGATCGACGATTCCGCCGCCGGTCGGACGCCGGCAGAGGTCAAAAGGCTCCCCAGCGGGCAGCTGGGAGCGCACCCAAACGATCTTCTGGCTGTAGCCGAACGTAAACGCCGGGTCGCGCCACTCGTAATGGCGAAAGCGCGGCGCCCCGCCGCGCGGGCAGCGCTGCAACAGCAGAAAATCGACCGCCATATTTTCGGCGGCACCCGCGGTCCGCACCGGCAGCACCTCGAGGGCGCTCATCGCAACAACTCGGGCTCCAATTGCCAGGCCGCCGCCCATTGCCCGATACCCTGCCCGCGGATGGGCTCGAGCGCGAGGACCGCGCACTTGCGAAACACAAAGGCGCACGGCTGCGCCGCTCCGGTCGCAAGGAGGGTGGCAAGGGATTCAAGGTGCGGATTATGGCCGACGATCGCCAGGGGAAGCACTGCGTCGCGCAGCCGCGCGGCCAGGGTCCCTGGCTCATCGTCGGCAAGCAAGCCCTTCGTTTCACGAAGAGCGGCCCTCCAGCCAGCCCCCGCCCCGAGGCCCTCGGCGGTTTGCCGAGCCCGCACCAGGGGACTATGCCACACCTCGCGGACTTCAAGAACCCCGGACTCCTTCAGGAAACGCGCCAGATGCCTGACCTGCCCGAGCCCCTTGGCGCTCAACGGCCGCTCGGCGTCAACGTCCCCGTCCACAGCGTCGGCATGACGGATCAGATATAACATGGCCCGTTCGGAAGGCGCGGAGCCCTGTCACGGCGACAGGCGCTCGACCGTCCAGCCATCCCCGGTGCGGCGGTACCGCAGCCGGTCGTGCATCCGGCTGCGCCGGCCCTGCCAGAATTCGACGGTCTCGGGAACCAGCCGGTAGCCGCCCCAGTTCTGGGGAATGGGAACTTCGCGGCCCGCGTACTTGCCTTCCATGGCCTTGAGGCTCCCGTCAAGAGCGGCCCGCGCCGACACGATCGCGCTTTGGTGCGACGCCCACGCGGCGAGCTGGCTCGGGCGGGGCCTGCTGTGGAAATACGCCTCGCTTTCCTCGCGCGAAATTCTTGAAACCGGGCCTTCCGCAATCACCTGGCGCTCCAGACCTATCCATGGAAACAAAAGCGAGGCGCTCGGATTGACCTCGAGCTCTCGGCCCTTGCGGCTTTCGTAGTTGGAGTAGAAGACGAACCCGCGACCGTCGAGCCCCTTCAGGAGCACAGCCCGGGACGACGGGCGGCCGTCCCTTCCCGCGGTCGAAAGAACCATCGCATTGGGCTCCGGAATCTTGGCGGCATCAGCCTCCTGAAACCACTTTTCGAACTGGCGAAAAGGATCGCGCGCAAGGTCCTTCGCGGACAGGCCCGTCAAAGAATAGTCTTTTCTGAGGTCCGCCAGGTTCATTTTTCGATGCGCGGCACAGTGTTGCTTTCTTTGCGCCGGGTTCCAGCCTTTTCCCCTTATCGATCATGTCCACCGCCGCCTACATCGAACGCCACGCCGGCGACCTGCTGAAATTTCTCCGGGAAATCGTCGGATTGGCGACCGTGAACCCTCCCGGCGATCATTACGACGCCATCACCCGGCGCCTGGTCGCGGAATTGGCGGCTTCAGGCCTGGAGGCCCGCCGTTTCGCAGTTCCCAAGGCGCTCCTGCGACGATCTCTCCCGCCCGAGCAGCAAGGCTATCCGCGCTACAATGTCCTGGGAAATTGGCGGGTGCGAGGCGCCAGCCGGACCATCCATTTCAACGCCCATTACGACGTCGTGCCCGTCTCGGGACGCTGGCGCCACGGCGGGCCGTTCAGCGGAAGGGTCGCCGGGGGCTGGATCCACGGCCGCGGGACGGCGGACATGAAGGGTTCGATCGCGAGCCTGATCCTTGCGCTTCGGGCTCTCCGGGCAACGGGCGCGGCGCCCCGGATCAATGTCGAGGCCTCCTTCACGGCGGACGAGGAGACCGATTCCCTGCTCGGCACGGGCTGGCTTGTGCGCAACGCCCCGATTCACCCCGACTATGCGGTGGTTATGGAAGGCGGAGAGGGCAACGCGGTTTGCTGCGGCCACAACGGCGTCGTCTGGCTTGAGGTCGCCGTGCACGGCCGCGCCGCCCACGGCTCCCTTCCGGAGCAGGGCATCAATGCGCTGGAAAAGATGTCCTGCCTGGTGCGGGCCCTCGAGCAGTACAAGAAAGAGCTCTCGCGGACGAGGTTCGTGACGCCCGAGGGGAAAACCATGCGGCCGACCATCAATGTCGGCGGCGTCTTCCACTGCGGCGAGGGGGCCAAGGTCAACACCGTGCCGGCCTACGCCGCGTTCACGATCGACCGGCGCGTCCTGTCGGTGGAAAACAACGCGGCTGCCGAAAGGGATCTGCGCCGTTTCCTCGCCGCCGCCGCCCGAAAGATTCCCGACTGCCGCATCACCGTCCGGAAGATCTCCGAGAATTTCGCCTGCTTCCACGCGCCCAAGGGGCCGTTTTTCGCCGCCATGGCCTCAAGTGTTCGGCGTGTCCGCCGGGCCCCCACAACGTTCCGCGTGTCAACCGGCTTCAACGACATGCATTTCTTCGCGCACGAACTCAAGATCCCGACCGTCGGCTACGGTCCCGGGGGAGAGGACATCCACGCCGTCAACGAACGGGCGTCCGTGCGCGACCTGGTTTCGACCGCAAAGATCTACGCAGATCTCCTGACGAGTTTCGCCGGCTGAGGATTCCGCGCTCAGCGGCGCAAGAGGGCCGAGACGGAATAGAGGCCGAAGGCGAAAATGACCGCGCCCGAGATCCGGTTCACCGCCCGCATCCACCCTGAAGTGACCTGCGACCGGAGCGACCCGACCCCGCTGCTCAGGAGCAGCCACCAAAGAGCCGAGCCGCAGAAGACGCCGGCAACCAGCGTGCTCGCGGCAATGTAATTTGGCGACGATCCAAGACCCAGTCCGGCAAAGATGGCAACGAAAGAAAGGATTGTCATCGGATTGGTGAGGGTGAGGACCAGCGTGGACAGATAAGCCGATAACAACCCGCCTCCGCGGCCTGTTCGGCCGGTCTGCTGAAAAACGTGCGAACACCGAGGACGCAAAGGAACAGGCCGCCTGCGGCGCTCAGCCACAACCTCTGGCCGACCAGAAAACCGGAAACGGCTGTAATCCCAAAACCCGCGACGCAGCCGTAAGCCGCGTCGGCGGTCGCCGCGCCTAGTCCGGTCGCCAATCCGACACGCCGTCCCTCCGCCAGCGACCGCTGGATGCACAAGACCCCGATGGGCCCGACCGGCGCCGCAATCGAAAAACCGATGACCACTCCCTTCAACAGGAAGCCAAGCGTCATGGAGACCGCCTCGCCGCTTCCGCCAGCAGCTCCTTCATCGGTTCATCGATCAGCTCCGGCGGAACGCGAGCCAACAAGTCGCGCGACAATTCCAGCAATTCGGCTTCGGGCGCCGGCCCCCCGCTTGCGGCAAGCCTCAGCACGATATGCAGCGCCGTCTTGAACGCCCCCGCCGCGACATCCGGCCGGTCCCGATCGGCATAACAAAGAGCCGCCTCCTTCAATAACAGTGCATAACCCATCTGCCGTTCCCGCGCCTCCGCGGGCGACACGCCCGTTTCAAGCAGGCGCATTTGCTCATCCAGGCCCAGTTCCATGACCTCCCCTGGTGGGCGGCCGAACAACTTCTCCTGCGCCTGCATCAAAACTATTGTCGCCTGCTCGGTCTGGCCGGCGGAACGCAGCTTGAGCGCCTGCGCCAGAAGCTGGCGCAGCATTGCGACATGGCGCAAAAAATAGTCTTCCCTGCCAGCCATCGGTTTATTTCTGGGTCAGCAGATCCAAGCGCCTGCCCTCTTCGGAGGCGCCCATGATTTTCGCCAGCCGGCGCCGGCGGGTTTCCTCCCTCACCGCGCTCGCCGCCCACCAAGTCAATGTTCGCCGGTATCCGGGAGGCTGCATCTCCCAGTGCGCCCAAGCCTTCTTGTTCGCCCGGAAAACCCGTTCAAGCTCCTCGGGCAGCCTCTCCGGCCGCAGCTCAAACGAATAGATCCCCGTTTTCTTCGCTTCCCGAGCCTCGAAGGCCTTGAGCCCCGCGGCATGCATCCGGCCGCCGGCCATCAGCCGCTCGGCATGCCTGACATTTACCAGACTCCACGTGCTGCGCGGTTTCCTCGGCGTGAACCGAATCGCATAGCGGGCCGCGTCCACCCTGCGCCGAACGCCGTCAATCCAGCCATAACAAAGGGCCTCGGCCAGGGCTTCGGGGTACGTGATGCCGGTTTTTCCGGAGGCCTTGATGAAGAAACCAATCCCCAATTCCGCCGCGTTGGAATGGTGAATCTCCAGCCATGCGCGGAATTGCGCCGCCGACTCAAAATAGACGGCCTTCATTTCCATTCTTCCAACATGGCGGTCCGCGGCCGCGGCTTCAGCTCGTTCACTTGTCCGTCCAAATGGAAAATTCGCTCCCCCCGGGCTCGGCGAACTGGAACCGGCGGCCCCCGGGGAAGCTGAAGGTGTCGCGGGTTATCGTTGCCCCCAGTTTGATGGTCTTCTCGCGAAATCGCTCGAGATCGGGCGTGAAGATGACGGCAAGGGCCGAGCCCGAAGCGGTGCTGGAGACCTTGTCGGATGTGAAGAAGCCGCCGTTGATGCGGCCGTCTTCAAATGAAACGTAGTCCGGGCCGTAATCGGTGAACTTCCAGCCGACAAAGGCCTCGAAGAACGCCCTGCTCTTTTGGACATCCCGCGACGGGATCTCCACGTAGTCAATCGTGTTGGGTATGGATGCTGGCATAAAGAAATGTCGGGGTGGGTTGGATGATTGTCAGAACCTAGGCGCTGCTACGATTTGCGCGCATCCCGCCCCGCGCACCGAGTGCTGGTCGGAGAGGCCGGCTCAGTCGGCTGGTTCGGTCGGTTGGCCACAATCGCGTCGCCGATCCGAATGGCACCCGCCGACAGGATCTGGGCGCGTAATCCACCTTTGTGCGCAAGCCCTTTCAAAACTTCAGAAAAAGTGGACTTTGCCAGGTAGCTGCAGGGTTCGCATAGGCGAATACCGCGAATGACGACGTCGCCAATCATGAATTCCTGTCCCGCGAGGGCGTTCAGGTCAGCACCCTCAGTGACAATGTTTCTGCGGGCGTGGCGAGATGTGAACGGAAGTCCGGACTCCCGGGCAAATGCCTCGATGTTCTCTCTCTCAATCAGCGTGATTTCAAAATCTGGTTTTTGCGGGTGCGGTGAAAAGGTCCCGGAACCGTCGAAGTAGCGATCTCCCTCCAGTCCCCGGCCGGGCACAGCCCGCACGCTCTCCCGTAACACCATCGGCTCGGTTGGAGAGCCAGCAACTAAAATTTCGACTACGCGCGACATGTTTTGATCGAACGTTGCGATAAGCCGCGGCTACGGCTGGCGCGCCGGCTGCCCCCAGCCGGCGTGACAGACGCAGGCGTCGGCTCGGTCGGATGGTTAGGCAGGGTGATCACGTGACCCTTAGCAAATCTTCGTCATTTAGATCGATGGGTATCCTTCGATTGCAAGAAATTCTCCCGAAGCTGCGCCCTCGCGTAGGCCCTTGGCCGCTTGATACTCATCGGAATAATAGAATGTCTTTGCTTGCTCAATGGTCGGAAACTCAAGGATGACAACTCGGCGAGTCTCGGGAGGTCCTTCCAATGTAATCGTGTTGCCTCCGCGCACAATGAAACGTCCTCCGTATCGAGCAATGACGCCGGGTGTGACCTTTGTGTATTCAGAATACCGCAGCCGGTCTGTGACTTCAACTCTAGCAACGATGTATGCTGGCATAACGGCTATGGGTGCGGTTGCTGCCTAACGTTGCGATGAACCGCGTCTACGGCTGGCGCGGCGGGTGCCCCGCAGCCGCCGTGACAGACGCGGCCGTCGGCTCGGCCGGATGGTTCGGTTGATTTTTCAGTTGAAGGAGATCCCACCGGTTGCCGTAGAGATCCTCGAATACGGCCACCGTTCCGTAGCCTTCGTTCCGCGGTGCTTCAGCAAATTTGACGCCGTGCGACACGAGCTCGCGGTAATCGTGCCAGAAATCGTCACAATGCAGGAAGAGAAAGACGCGCCCGCCGGATTGTCGTCCTACGGCGGCGAGTTCCTCATTGTTCTTCGCCTTTGCCAACAAGAGCTGACTTTCCTTCGCGCCGCGCGGGGCAACGCGCACCCAGCGCTTACCTCCGCCAAGGTCGGTATCCTCGATCAGCGAAAAACCCATGACCGTCGTGTAGTAGGCAATAGCTTCATCGTAATCGCGAACCAAAACTGAGATGTGGCCTATGCGTTGCATCGGATCAACGTTGCGATGAGCCGCGGCTATGGCTGGCGCGGCGGGTGCCCCGCAGGACGCGCGACAGGCGGAGGCGTCGGCACGGTCGGATGGTCAGGCCTTTGTTTTGCCGCCTTCATAAAACCGCTGGTAACGTCTCTCTGAGATCGCCCATGTGATCACCCCGAAGAAGTAGCCGGCAATCGGCCAAATGATTCCCGCGATGATGATGCTGAAGGCCGAGAAGCCGCGTTGCCAAATATTAAGCAGCGTTACGACAACACCGACCGGAATACCCCAGCCGATAATTCCATAACGGACAACATACCTGCTCTTCCCGAGTATACGTGTCGTTTCCCAATTCTTGAGGTTTCGAGGAAGTGTGGATTCCATTCTTGGGGGATTGGACCTAGCGTTTTTATGCCGCAGGGACGGATGATCTAAATTTGGCTAGGCCTTGGCAGCAAGTTGATTAGGGAGACAATGGGCAGGCGTTATTAGGCCGAACGGCCTAATCAGACTGGGGTGAGAACTGGGTTGGAACTCGTGGAATCTGGCATTGCGAGAATTGCCATTATATCCCCACAACTTTTTGCCCGAATGACACCCAAGCTGGACATTCAGCCCAGCCAGCCGCGGCGGATCATGTTGATGGCGATCGCGGCGAGGAGAAGGGAGATGATCTTTGAGATGCCGCGCAAGCCGGTCGTGCCGATCAGGCGGGCCAGCCGGTCGCTGAAGGCGAGGGCCAGGACCACGATCACCAGATTCGCGGCGAGCGCGAGAAGGGTCTGCGCAAGGCCAACGATTTGATTGAGGAGGAGGAGCGTCGTTATCGAGGCAGGTCCGGCGATCAACGGCATGCCCAGGGGGACGACGCCAAAATCGTCGGCCAGCTTTGGGGGTTCCTCGGCGGCGGATTGGACAAGATCGCGGGCGGCGATGATGAAGAGGATCAGTCCGCCGGCGATTCGGAAGTCGCTCTCCGTGATTCCAAGCAGCGCAAATATGGAGGTTCCGAGAAAAAGAAAGAGGAGGGCCACTCCACCGCCGGTCCAGGTGGCCTGATGGGCGATCTGTCTCCGTCTTTCGGCGGGCACGTTCCGGCCCATGGCGAGGAACACCGCGACCAGGCCGATCGGGTCAATCGCAACAAAGAGCGGGATGAACGCCCGAATGAATATGACCAAATCGTGTCGCATGGCAGCACCGTCGCAAAGGCGGTCTTTGGTTGCAGGGTAATGGGAAGCATGCCCAGGCCAAGGACGTAATCAAGGCGGCACGGGCGTCCGCTTTCACCCTTGTTTTGGGGCTGGCGAGCGGACAAGTTGCCGGTTCCCCCTTATGAAGATCGACCTTCGCCTAACCCCGGCAGGACTTCGGAAGAATGCGGTCCGTGTCTTCGAACTGGCGGGAACAAAGATCCGCTCCCTGGAGGCGTCCTGGGATCCGTCCAAGGGAACGCCGGTTTTCACCGTCCGGGGACGCTACACCTCGCGATGCTGGACCGAGTGGACGCAGGGCTTTCAGTTCGGCATGGCTTTCCTGCACTTCGACGGAACGGGCGACCGGGCGTCGCTGGAACTCGGCAGGGAAAAGACGGTGCGGTTCATGGCCCCGCACGTCTCGCACTTCGGGGTGCACGACCATGGATTCAATATCATTTCGACGTACGGCAATCTGTGGAGGCTGATCCGCGAAGGGAAGGCCTCGGGAGAGCGGCAACACCTCGATTTTGCCGAGCTTGGATTGAAGATTTCCGGGGCCGTGCAGGCGGCCCGGCATGTTACGACCGCTTATCGGGAGCCCTGGTCGCCCATCCCCGGGGCGCCGGGCGTCGCACCGGGCGGGTATATCTACTCGTTCAACGGCCCCCAATCGCTTTTTGCCGATACGATCCGTTCGATGAGGGTTCTCGCTGTCTCCCACCAACTCGGTCACGCCCTCATGGGCGAGGGCGACCGGCCCATCAACCTTCTTCACCGAGCAATAGAGCACGCGGCGACGACCGCGCGGTTCAATGTCTTTTTCGGGCAGGGCCGGGATCGTTACGACGTGCGGGGACGCGTGGCCCATGAGTCGATCTTCAATCGCAACGACGGTCATTTTCGCTGCCCAAGCACGCAGCAGGGGTACTCGCCATTCACCACGTGGACCCGCGGGGCGGCATGGATCATCTGCGGCTTCGCCGAGCAATTGGAGTTTCTGGACACAGTCAAAGGGACCGACCTCGACCCGGTAGGAGGACGGCGGGCGGTGACCGACCTGTTCCTGGAAACAGCACGGGCCGCGAGCGATCACTATATCGACGGGTACTCCGCCCGGGACGGGATACCCTACTGGGACAGCGGCGCGCGGGATCTTCACAGGCTCGGGGATTACTCTCGGCGGCCCGCGGATCCCTTCAATGATTTCGAACCTGTCGACAGTTCGGCGGCTGCGATCGCCGCGCAGGGATTCCTGCGGCTGGGGCGATGGCTCGCTGTAAACGGGTCGCGGGCTGCGGGAAGAAAATACTTTCAGGCGGGGCTCACGATCGCGAAAACTCTTTTTGACGAGCCCTACCTGTCGACCGACCCGCGGCACCAGGGCCTGCTGCTTCACAGCGTCTATCATCGGCCAAACGGATGGGATTATGTCCCGAAGGGCCGCACCGTGCCGTGTGGGGAGTCGTCGATGTGGGGGGATTATCACGCGCTGGAACTTGCGCTGCTGATCCAGCGGCTGGCCGAAGGAAAGTACTACACATTCTTCTGATGGGGTGGGCGGAACGCCGGCTTTCGTTGCAACCGGGCATCGCGTGCCTTTGGGTGTGAATCGAAATGGGTGAGCGTGTTTCATTGTACGAACTGACCCGGGCCGAGCTGACTGAACTTGTCACTGCCGGAGGGCACAGCCCGGTTCATGCCGCACAGGTCTGGCGCCACCTGTACTGGGACTATGCCGATTCGCTCGAGAAGATGACCGGTCTGCCGTCGCGGGTCAGGGCGCAGCTCGAACGGGAGACCCAAGTCGGCGCGTTGCCGGCGGCACGGGAGACCCGTTCAAGCGACGGTTTCACGCGGAAGTTCCTCCTGGGTTTGGGCGACGGCCGGATGATCGAGACGGTGCTCATGCGCTTCACGGGGCGGATCACGGCTTGCGTGAGCAGCCAGGCCGGCTGCGCGATGGGATGCGTGTTCTGCGCCACGGGACAAATGGGCTTCCAAAGGCACCTGAACGCAGGGGAAATCGTCGCCCAGGCGGTGCATGTGGCCCGTGAATGGCGGCTGTCGGCACGGGCAAATGGCGAGATGCCCTCCGGCGGCTCACACCGCCTGCGCAATGTCGTCCTCATGGGGATGGGCGAGCCCCTGCACAACTACGATGCGGTCATGAAGGCCGTCGATATTCTGCGCGATCCAAACGGGCTGGCTCTCGGCGCCGAACGCATCACGCTCAGTACGGTGGGCGTCGTGCCCGGTATCCTGCGGCTAGCGGCGGAACGGCGGCCGGTCCATCTCGCCGTGTCGTTGCATGCGGCGACGCAGGAGGGGCGGCTGGCGCTTGTCCCCGTCGCAAGGAAATGGCCCCTCGACGAACTGATGGCCGCGTGCCGGACTTACAGCGGGATCACGGGCCGAAGGGTCTTTTACGAATGGGCCCTGATCGAGGGAAAGAACGACTCGGCGGAGGACGCCCGGGCGGTCGGCCGGCTCCTTCGGGGCCTTCCCGCCCAGGTGAACCTGATTCCGCTCAACCCGACGGCGGGCTACGCCGGAACACCGTCGAACTCCGAAGGCGCCAAACGCTTCCAACACATCCTCGGCAGCGAGTTCGCGCTTCCGAGCACCGTCAGGCAGCGGCGGGGCATCGACATTGCCGCCGGCTGCGGCCAACTCGCCGGCCAGCCGGGCGGGATTCTACCGGCTTCCCCGGCGGCGTGATCGAATCCGGCGCCAATCCTCGCACAGATCCTTCGCAGCGCCGGGCCATTCGGGAAACTTGAATTCGAAGCCCGAAGCGAGCAGCCGGCCGGGAATGACGCGCCGGCTCTTGAGGATGAGTTCCGTTTCGGTTCGCAGAAAGAAGGCGCCGACGGCGAGCATCCAGGCGGCGGCGGGGAGTCCTAAACGCGCGCCCCAGGCCCGCCTGATTTCCCGCATGAATTCCGCGTTCGGGACCGGGTTGGGCGCGGCCAGATTTACAGGGCCCGCGAGATCGTCCTTGTTAATGAGAAAATCGGCCGCGCGCACGAAATCCTCGTGATGAATCCACGAAACAAACTGTCCTCCGTCGCCCATCGCCCCGCCCAATCCCCGGCGGACAAGTCCCAGAAGCACATCGAACACGCTCCCCAGATCCGGATTCATGACAAGGCTTGTCCGGAGGATCACGCGCCGGGTTTGCGGAGTGCGGGCTTCCTCGCAGGCGCGTTCCCAGGCCCTGGCCACGCCCACGCTAAACGTCCAGGGCTCGGGGAACTCCGTTTCATGCTCCAGGATGATTCCGGCGGCCTCGTCGTTCGGCGCATCGCGGCGATCCGCGTAGATCGTCGCGGTCCCGGCCTGAAGCCAGACCTTTGGAGGGCGCTTCGCGCGGGCGATCGCCTCGCCAACGACTCGTGCCGATTCCGTCCTGGATTCAATGATCTGCCTTCGGTTTTCCTGCGTGTAACGGCAGTTGACGCTCCGGCCGGCGAGGTTGATGACGGCATCCGAGCCGTCGATTTCGGAAGTCCAGCTTCCAAGAGTGCGGCCATCCCAGGGCACGCATCGCAACCCAGGGGAGGAGCCGGCGCGGCGGCTCAGGACAACGATCTCGTGGCCGGCGGCGGCGAAGGCGCGGGAAAGGCAATTTCCAACCTGTCCCGAGCCGCCGGCGATCACGATCTTCATGAACTCATCCCTTTCCGGGTCGCCCGTGTTTTCGGCGGGTTCTCACGCTTTCGGCGAGCTCGGCCAGGACCGGCAGCGTCTTTTCCCAAGACAGGCAGTCATCGGTCACGCTCCGACCCGGAACGAGCGGGCGCAGCCTGTAATCCTGCGCACCGCCCAGGAGGTTGCTTTCAATCATGACTGCGACGATTGCCCGCTCGCCGGAGGCGATCTGGTTGGCGACATCGGAGGCGACCGCCGGCTCGCGCCCGGCGTCCTTGCTGCTGTTCGCGTGGCTGCAGTCGACCATCAGGCCCTGCGGAAGGTCGTTTGCCCGAAGGAGGGCGGCAGCGGTACGCACGTTTTCCGACGAATAATTGGGCCCGTTTGTGCCTCCACGCAGCACGAGATGGGTCTGATCGTTGCCGAGGGTCTCCATGATGGCGGGCGCCCCCTCCCGGGTGACGGAGGGAAACCAGTGCGATTGCCGCGCGGATCGAATCGCGTCCACGGCCACCTGGACGTCGCCGTCGGTGCGGTTCTTGAAACCCACGGGCATGGACAGCCCGGAAGCAAGCTGGCGGTGCACCTGGCTCTCCACGGTCCTTGCTCCGATCGTGCCCCACGACACGAGGTCGGCGTAGTATTGGCCGAAGGTCGTATCGAGAAATTCCGTCGCCACTCCCAGACCGAGTCCGGCGATGTCCAGCATCAGCTTCCGGGCAAGCCTGAGGCCCTTGTTGATCCGATACGTGCCGTCGAGGTCGGGATCGTTGATGAGACCCTTCCAGCCCGTCACGGTGCGCGGCTTCTCAAAATAAACCCGCATGATGATGATAAGCTCCCTGGCGTGCCGTTCGGCGGCAGCGCGCAAAAGGCCCGCATACTGCAGCGCCGACTCCGGATCGTGGACCGAGCACGGGCCGACGACGGCGAGAAGCCTGTCGTCCGCCCCGGAGAGTATGGCTCCGATCTCGCGGCGGGTGCGGGCGACAAACTCGGCCCGGGCATCGTCCAGCGGCAATTCGTCTTCAAGGATGGCGGGCGCAAGCAGGGGCTTCGTCGCGCAGATCCGCAGGTCGTAAGTGGGCTTGTGCATGCGCCTACGGGAGTTGGGCCGCCTCCCTCACCAGGGGAGATTCATGCAGCCGCGCCGGACCGGAGCCCGCGGGAACGCCCACCATCCGGCAGCGCCGCGCAAAGGTCAGCCACGCAAGCGAGGCGACGGGCGATTCGGCGGCAAGCTTCGCCGCGTCCGCAGCGAGCGATTCCTGGGCAGGCAGGACCGATTTCGGGAAGATATCCTTGCCGGTGAGGAAAAGGTTCAGTGATGCGCCGAGCGCGTCGAGCCACGCTCTCGGGCTTGAGGGAGCGGCGCCGGCGGGTTCCCGGGCTCCGGCCTCGGGCCCACACTCCATGTACTGGCAAATTTCGTCACGCAGACGGCCCAGCTCCGCGTCGGCCGTCGCCGGTGTCCAGCGGGCGACGAACTGCTTCCTCGCCCTGAATTTCTTCACCTCCCAAACGCGCAGGGCGAGCTCATAGTCGCCCGCTTGGTGCCGCAGCGTGCCGGTCACGGCGTAATCGACCGCCTCGGAGGTCGTGTCCACAAGCTGCCGGATATGCTCCGCCGACCACTCCGTTGAAAAAATCATCGGCAGGCGGGATCCGTCGGCCTGATCGAAAACGGCAACCGCTGCCAGGGGAGCATACCGGGGCGAATAATAAAAGACTTCCGCCAGCCATACCGGCAGGGCGCGCGAAAGCCGTCCCACTTCGTCCTCGGGGGCGCGCATCGCCACGCCGATGTCGGGATAGGCTTCGGGCAGGCCCAGCTGGGTGAATGCGATTCGCCGGATGTTTTCCCCTTTCGACGGAAGAATCCGGTCGCCCAAGGGCTCCAGACCGTAGAACCAGACCGGCTTGCTGATCGTGATGATGGACACCTTTGCCGCATGCTGCGGCGGCGCGTCGGCTTGTTGGGAACCGGCCGGCGCGGCGGCCGAGTCGCCCTGAAGGAAGAGTTCGGAAATCGCATTTGAAAACCCGTGGAGTCTTTCCTCGAGGTCCGGGCGATTTAGGGAGAAAAGAATATCGAGCATATGCTGCGCTGCATCGGTCTCCCGCACGGCGAGGTACGCTTGCAGCACGTTCAACCCCGCGGCGGGGCCGTGGCGAACGGCGTCGTAACGCGGCGCGACGAGCTCGATGATTTCCGCGGCGTGCCCGGTCGAGCCGAGGTCTCCCGAAATGGTTGTCAGGATGTCCGCGCGATCGCCTGCAATCACCAGCACTTCCTCATAAATGGCCAGGGCGCCGGGCAGATCCTTGCCGTCAAGCCTATCGCGCGCGGAACGCAATTGGCCGGCGATCGCATGGGGTTGGAGGGCGACGGCATGCGGCCTGGCCTCGGATGCTGTTTGTTCCGCCGGCGATTGCAGCTCCGCAGGCTCGCGCGGAAATTCCGGCGGGGGCTGGGCGGGCGCCTGTTTCTTGCCTGAAAAACGGTCAAAGAATCCCATACTCTTCAGAAAAGCGCCTATTGCCGGGCGTCTTCCTCCTTCTGCAAATGCTTTTGGTGCCAGATCAACCAGACGACATAAAGTAGAACGATCAGGTTCACGATAAGCAGGACCAGGCGCTCCCAGGCAAAACTGACGATACAGGCCTTCGTCTCCCATGGCAGGAAACCTCCGGTGGCCACAATGAGCATGTACTCGGCCCAGACCTGATTCAGCCAAAGGCCGATGCCTTCAATGTAAAGCTCTCCCGCATAAATGAATGTGACGAGGCCAATCGTCCTCAGGGTGTGTGGGTTGACATTGGCTATTTTCTCGAGAAGCAGCCTGACAACCGTGTTTTCGGGATCGATCCTGAGGCGAAAGGTGATCAATCGGACGGTTTCTCCAAAATCCTGGTTGATCGACCGGAAGAACCCGAAGGCAAGGCCGGTGAGCAGCAGAGCCTTGGCGATCTTTACAAGCGCGATCACCCGCAAGCCGGTCAATTTCGGCTTTGGCTTCGCCTTTTGGTCGGTCCCGGAAGCTGGTTGATCCAATCTGGTCATGCTGAATGGCGTGTTATGCACCTTCAAACCCGCCGTGCCAAGATCAGGTTCCTTTGCACCCCAAGACCGAGTTCGCCGCCCAGCGGTAATTAGAGACCGTCATGTCACATGGCATGGGCCAGGATGTCGGCCAACTGCAGGTCGTTGAGCGCGACGGGGTTTGCCTTCATGCTGCTGGCCGATTTCGCGCGGACAACGATTTCGGCAACGCTCCCGGGTTTGACCCCGTGAGCTGCGAGCCGGGGAATGTGGAGGCTCGCCACCAGCTCGCGGACCCACGCAACTCCGTCGTCGGCCGACGCGTCGGATCGCCCGGTCAGCCATCGGGCGACTTCGCCGTAGCGATCCACCGTCGCCGATCCGGTTGCGCCGGCCCGCGCCACCCGCAGGTTCATCTCCATCACGGGCGCGAGCAGGATCGCGCACGCGGCACCATGCGGCGCCGGATAAAGCCCCCCAATTGGCGCGGCAAACCCGTGAACGGCGCCCAGTCCGGCGTTTGCGAGCGCAAGACCGCTCCAAAGGCTTGCGAGCGCGAGGTCTGTGCGCGCGCCCAGATCCCCGGGGTTGCTCCAAGCCAGGGGAAGCGCACGGGCTGAGCGCGGCAGGGCGGCCGCGCAGAGGGCATCGGTCATGGGATTCGCACGATTGCAGACATAAGCTTCGATGAGCTGGGTAAGGGCATCCATACCTGTTGCGGCCGTGACCGCTGGTGGAAGTCCGAGTGTCAGCTCGGGGTCGACGAGCGCGATCCGGGCGAGCAGATGCGGGCTGCGAAGGCTCACTTTCACTCCGCGCTCGGGAACGCCCAAAACGGCGTTGCGGGTCACCTCGGCGCCCGTTCCCGCCGTGGTCGGAATGGCAATCCAGGGCGCAGCAGGCTTGGAGAGAGGCTGTCCCCCTCCGACGACCTCAAGGTAGTCGGACAGGTTGCCCGGATTGGTCAGTAGCCCGGCGACCGCCTTGGCCGCATCGATCGCGCTTCCCCCGCCAAATCCGACGACGAATCCGGCCTCAAAACTCCGGGCCGCCTTCGCCGCGGATCCGACCGCAGAAACCGTGGGCTCGCCATCTATGGCAAAGACTTCCGAGCCGACGCCCGCTTCTTCGAGTCGCTTCCTCAAGAATTGCGCACGCTCCGGATGCCTCCCGGTGACCACCAGGGCCTTTCTGCCCCAAGGCGCCACAAGGGAACCTGCTTCGGAAAGCGTCCCCGGACCGAAAATGATCCGTGTCGCCGTTGCAAATTCGAAACGCATGACGCTGGATGGGTTCTTGTTTTTTACAGGAGCAGACCGCCCCCTGTGCAGCAACCCGCGCTACCGGACAGAACCGTCCGACGCTGGCCAATCTTCACCTGCAGGAAAAACCGCCTCGTATTTCACGCTCGTCCGTGGGGAGGCCATCATCGGCGCAACGGCGTCCCGCCATGCTGCGTAGTGCGCGGTTTCTTTGTGCGCGGCTTGGGCGTTTGGCGTTCGATAGACCTCGACGAGGGCAAAACGCGTCGGATCGTCCGCCTGCTGGCAAACGTCGAAGCGGACGATCCCCGGTTCGCGGACACTCGCCCGGGCGTTAGCCAGGATCGCCGCCTTGAAGGCCTCAACACAATCCGGCTTCACATGGACCTGAACCTGTATGATGAACATGGAGAGAGGGGTTGGCGCACCGCGCCAAGTTGACCGCGTAGCCCTTTTTTGAGACCGGGGCAAGCGCCGGGAATAAATACCCCCTGGCAGCGCCCGCGGGTCGCCGGCAATGCCGGGCGTGCACCCAATATCGTGCGGAACATTCTACCGTGCCCGAAGGCTCCCAACGCCGGATTGTTCCGTCCTTGCAAACCATAAAGAAACTCATAATAATTTAATAATAAGTTACTTACAATGTATTTTTCACAAGCGGAGCCAAAGGTGACTCCCGATGGAACCTTGGAGCGCCAGTTTTCGTCACAGTACCTGCAAACGGAATACCTCTTCCCACCATGAACAAGAAAGCTCTACTCTGCGCCGGTCTTCTTGCCGGTGTCCCTGCGGTCGCGCTCGCTTACGGCCGCTTTGGATTCGGATTTAACTTTGGATTTCCCCTGTACGATTATCCCGCGCCAACCCGCGTAGTCGTCGTTCAGCAGCCGGCCGCGACAGAAGTCGCGCCCCCTTCCCCTGGCGTGGACTACGTTTGGGTCGCCGGACACTGGGAATGGGAAACAGCTGGCAACCGCTGGCTGTGGTACGGCGGCTCATGGCAGAGGCCTCCGGCGCCCAATGCCGTCTGGCAGGCCGGTTACTGGTCACAACGGGGACACAGATGGATCTGGGTGCCTGCCCATTGGGCAATTCCCAATCCTCCCCCCGCTGTCCCTGCCACGCCATCCGTTGATGAGAACCCTCCGCCTGCCCCCCAGGCAGCCCCAACCCCGCCGGCCGATCCGGCCATGGTGCAAGAGCCGGTTGTGGTCAACGAGGCCCCGCCTTCTCCGATTGTTGAGGAAGTTTATGCCGCGCCGGGACCCGATTATGTCTGGATAGGAGGCCTGTGGACCTGGAGCGGCGCCTGGGTCTGGGCCCCAGGCCATTATGCCCGGGCTCCCCACCGGGGAGCTGTATGGATCGGCGGTTCGTGGACCCGCGACAGCCGAGGCTGGGGCTGGGTCGGCGGACGCTGGCGCTGAGCTGCAGCAGCGCCGGCCAAAACTCGTCCGGCGCTTTCGCGCGCGATCGTGCCGTTCTCGGCTTACCAACGGCGGTTTGTTCGCCGTTGGGCGGGCCGCCCTCCGAAGTTTGGGCGCCTTCCCTGACGGCCGCCCCCGGCCGGCTGCGGAGGGCGCGCGGCAAAAGCCTTGTAATTGAATCCCGCCAATCGAGCCTCCGGGATCTTTTGCCCTATAAAGCGCTGGATGTCCCGGATGTTGGCGGCGTCCTCGGGAGTGACCAGCGTGCAGGCGTCGCCCACCGCCTGCGCGCGGCCCGTGCGACCGATGCGATGGACGTAATCTTCGGGATTCTCGGGCACGTCGTAGTTGATGACGTGCGTGATGCCCGCAACGTCGATGCCGCGGGCCGCGATGTCCGTCGCGACCATGACCTCGTACTTGCCGCTTCTGAAACCCTCGAGGGCTTCCAGCCGCTGGTTTTGCGAACGGTTGGCGTGCAGGACGGCGACGGCATGGTTGGTGGCGCTCAGCTTGCGCGCGATCTTGTCGGCACCGTGCTTCGTCCGGCTGAACACAAGGACGCTGTCGAAACCCGCTTGGGCAAGCAGGGCCTGCAATAGGTCGAACTTCTGGTCGAACGACACCGGATACAGGAGGTGGTTCACCATTTGCGTGACGGGGCGGTTGGCTCCCACCTCAACCCGCTCGGCGTTGCGCAGCGCGAACGCAGCCACTGACTGGATTTCCGGCGGCACCGTTGCGGAGAAAAAGAGGGTCTGCCGCGCCTTTGGGCACCGGGCGATGATATCCCTGACGACCGGCAGGAAACCCATGTCCAGCATGCGGTCGACCTCGTCGAGGACGAGGATGGACACGGCGGACAGATCGATCGTCCGATCCTGCATGTAATCCATCAGCCGGCCTGGCGTCGCCGCGACGATGTCAACCCCGCGGGCCAATTCCTGGCGTTGCCGCCCGTATCCGACCCCGCCGAAAACAGCCAGGGTCCGCAGCTTTGTGAACCGGGAGAAATCATGAAACGCCGTCTCCACCTGCGCGGCGAGTTCGCGCGTGGGTTCCAAGATGAGCACGTGGGGTCTGCCCCGTGGGGCGGCGGGGGCCTTGCCAAGAAGCTGTGAGATGATCGGTAGCGCGAAGGCAGCCGTTTTCCCCGTGCCCGTCTGCGCCGAGCCGATCAGGTCCCGTCCGGAAAGAACGATCGGGATCGCCCGGAGCTGGATGGGGGTGGGATGGGTAAACCCCGCCGCCTGGATTCCCCGAAGCACAGGCTCGGCCAAATTAAACGCTTTGAAAGGCATACCCAAAGCAGGGAATCGCAATCCATGGGATTAGCGAGCCCGGGCGAAGAACATTGGACAGACGGCCCCGGTGTTGGCATGATTCAAAGCGCAATGATCAAATACCCAGCAAGAGTTTGGCGTCTGGCTCTTTTTGGAGCTGTCGCGCTCGCGGCCCGGGCGGATGATCTCCCTCCGCTGAATTCGCCACCCGGCACGGAACAATTTGGCGGCAAGTTCATCTGGGCCGATCTGTTCACGGCGGATCCGGCGGCGGCATCCCGGTTTTACACATCCCTTTTCGGGTGGGAGGCCACGTCGCTTTCCCGCACGGGTTCCTCCGGGAACGCGCACTCTTACATTGTCCTTTCAAACGAAGGCCGGCCGGTGGCCGGGATCGCCCTCCGACCGGCGAAGATGGAAGACGCCGTGCATGGCCGCTGGGTCGGGTACGTCTCGGTAAAGGATGTGCCGCAGGCGCTCGCGGCCGCGACCTCTGGAGGGGGCCGCATTCTTTTCCCCGCTAGATCCCTCCCGCAGCAGGGAATCAAGGGTATCTTCATCGACCCGGATGGCGCCGAGCTGGGGGTTATGAATTCGAGTTCGGGAGACCCCGCGGAGTACACGCCGGAATCCGGTGACTGGACATGGTCGGAGCTGTTCGCCCGCGATCCTGTAAAAGCCGGGCAATATTACAAATCGGTCGCCGGCTATGACGTGATTCCCGATACGCGCACTGACCGCGCCGATACCCTGATCCTTGTCAGCGGAGGCTACTCGCGGGCCGGCGTGTTGCCCGTGCCGAACCGGCCCAAGGCCAGGCCCGCCTGGCTCTTGTTCGTCCGCGTCGCGAGCGTCAAGGACACGATCGCGCGCGTCGTCGCCCTCGGTGGCCGGGTCCTGCTCGCGCCCAGCAGCGAGTCAACGGAGTATTGGAAGGCGATCATCGCCGACCCGGCGGGCGCCGTGCTCGGAATCGTCCAGCTGGAAACGCCGGCACCGGCAAAGGAGCAGCCGTGAACGATTCCAAAACACCTTTTCGAATGGGATTCCTGGCGGGCACGGCGGTCCTCGTCCTTTTCGGATGCGTCGCGGTCCCAGGAGGGGATTACACGGAAGTCGACAGCGACTACGGTTACGTGGGGCCGTGGACTTATGGCACATTCGAGGCCGGCGGTTATTCAGGCGCAAGGCCTCCGTACGAGCGGCCGGAGGTCAATAACAGGGAAAGGGGCGCGCCGGATCAGCCGGGTGCCAATCACCACGAAGCGCCCCCACAGAGCCACTCTCCCGCCCCGGTCCACAACAATCCGCGGCCGCCTCCTTCCATTCCGAACAATCCGCGCCCATCAGGGGGTGGCGGCGGATCTCGCGGAGGAGGCAGCAGCGGCGGCGCCACTCATTCCGGGGGCGGAGGAGGAGGCAATGCCGGCGGTGGTTCCCGCGGCTCCGGTGGCGGGGGCACCGGCAAGAAATAGCCGGCGCCTCGCGCCGGCCCTGCATTCGTTTTCCTTTCTTACACCTTCGCTGCCAGCGCCGCCTTGACCCTTGCGGGTGTCATCGGCAACTCGAGCATGCGGACTCCCGTCGCGTCATGCAGGGCATTGGCCAGAACGGCTCCCATCACGATGATTGCAGGTTCACCGCCGCCTTGCGGCGGTGTGTCGTCCGCATCGAGGATGACCGTTTCAATCTTCGGCAGCCAGGAGAAGCGGGGAAGCGCGTAGCTGTCGAAATTCGTTTCCTGGATTGCTCCGTTCTTGAAGTGAATCTCCTCGGACAGCGCATAGCCCATGCCCATCGTCAGGCAGCCTTCCATCTGAATTTTTGCCCCGGCCGGATTGATCACAAGTCCCATTTCCTGCACGCAGAGGACGCGCTTCACAGCGATCTTCCCCTCCTTCCTGTCGACCCCCACCTCGGCGATGGCGGCGACGTAGCTGCCGGCATCCGATCCACAGGCAACGCCGAGACCCCTGCCGCTCGGGCCCTTTCCGGGCGCCCACCCCCAGTGTTCAGCCGCCGCCTTCAAAACCCGCACGAGCCGTGCGTCCTTGAGGTGATTGAGTCTGAATTCAATCGGGTCGGTCCCCGCCATTGAGGCAAGCTGATCGATATGGGATTCGCGCGCGAAGGCATTGGTGCTCGAACCCGGGGCGCGCCAGGCTCCCACGGAGAAGGGATGAATTCCGGGCGGGCCCTGGAAACCGCCCGCGGCGGAGGTCCGGTGATGCGTTATGTCGTAGAGCGCAACCGCACCGCGATCCCCCGCGAACAGGACCTCATAATCCCAGAAGGCGATCCGTCCCGCGTCGTCGAGCCCCGACTGAATCTTCACGACGGCGGCCGGCCTGAAGGTGTCGTTGAAGAATTCCTCCTCGCGCGTCCACATCACCTGCACGGGACGTCCCGTTTCCTTGGACAAACGCGCGGCCTCCACCGCCTGCAGGTTGAAGGACTTGCCGCCGAATCCGCCGCCCACGAACGGCGTTATGACCCTCACGCTTGGAGTCGGCAGGCCGAGGGCGTGGGCAATCTCCTCGCGCGCGCCAAATGGATTCTGGGTCGAGGCCCAGATTGTTGCCTTGTTCCCTTCCACGTGGGCCAGCGCCGTGTGGGTTTCCATCGCGGCATGGGCGACGTAGGGATTCCGGTAGGTTTGGTCGCAACGGCGCACGGCGCGCGCGCGGCCGGTCTCGATATCGCCTCCGCGTGCAATTACCTTCGGTTCTCCTTTCGCCTGTTCCAGGTGATCGTAGATCGTCCTGTCGTCCAGCCTGGACGGGGAGGGTTCGAAGTCGGCGTGCAGCTTGCCAAGCGCGCTTTCCGCGACGTCCGGGAATTCGTGCAGGACCGCCACCAGGTCGGGCAGTTGGACAAGCACGACGCCATCGATTTCGTGCACGGCCGAGGCGTCGACCTGCTTGAGCGTCGCCCCGTGCGCCGGAGCGCGCAGCACACGCGCATAGAGCATTCCCGGCAGGCGGAGATCGCCTGCAAATTTCGCCTTGCCCGTCGCCTTGTCGCGTGAATCCCGCCGAAGCATCGGCTTGCCGACAATCTTGAACCGCCCGGGCGCCTTGAGATCCGGTTTCACGGCCAGGTGGCGCTCGATCTTCCTTCCCTGGGTCAGCTGGCCGTAGCCGATCTTTCGCGACGGATCCTTGGAATCCACGACCACGCCCTGCTGCACGGTGAGCTGCGTCACGGGAACCTGCAGGGATCCGGAGGCCAATTCCATCAACACACCCCTCGCCTCCGTTGCGGCGGCCCGCCAAAGCAAACCAAAGGAGCGCGTGGTCATGGAGCCCCAGGTGCCCGCGTCGAATGGACACAGCTCCGTGTCGCCCATGACGATCTCGACGTCGTCGACCGAGACATCCAGATCCTCGGCGAGCATCTGGGGCAGCGAGGTGACAACCCCCTGGCCCATTTCGATCTTCCCTGTAAAGCAGGTGACGTGGCCGTTTTCGTCGATGTGCAGGAACGCGTTGAAATCGTTCGCCGGTCTCGGACGAAAAGCGAGCGGACGCGCAGCCTCGGATTCCTGGGCGCGGACGGAAGGATGGAAGACAGCCCAAACCATCAGGCCGGTGCCGAAACGCTTGAGGAATTCGCGGCGCGTAGGAGGGTGCATGCCCGGCTCCAACGTCTCCGATTGGCGGGCCCGAACAGGGATGGAATCGGTGCTCATGATGCCCTTCCTCCCTTCATGACGGACGCGGCGGACAGGATCGCATCGACGATGCGCGTTTGCGCGCCGCAACGACAGAGGTTGCCATCCATGCCTGCGATGACCTCGTCACGCGTCGGGTTGGGATGTCTCAGCAGAAGATCATAGGCGGTCAGGATCATGCCGGGCGTGCAAAAACCGCACTGGAGGGCGTCGTGTGCGACAAAGGCCTCCTGAATCGGATGCAGCTTTCCATCGCCGGCCAGGCCTTCGATCGTCGTCACATCCCTGCCCTCGACCGACTTGATATCCACCGAGCACGACCGCGTGGGCCGGTTGTCCACAAGCACCGTGCACGCTCCGCATTGGAGGATGCCGCAGCCGTATTTGGTGCCGGTCAGCCCAAGGTCCGTGCGCAAGACCCAGAGCAGGGTCCGGTCCGGTGCGACCTTGATCTTCACCGGCTGCTTGTTGACGCGGAAAGAAACGGTGTCGGGCATGGCAGGTAAGTCCGGGCCTTGGATCTGAATTCATCGACACTTTGGACCCAAACGGACACGAGGCAAATTCCATTCAAGCTCTTTTTTGCGCTTCGATAAGCATTCGTGAAACCATTATAACCATTTGAAACATTAATACTAAGACAAAATAAGCATAGCTTTGGCGTTGGGTTGATGACCACTGGAGTTCACAAACCTAATGTGAACTTGGCCTCCCTTCTCATCGTGATTCCGCCGCTTTTGGGCTTGGGGTTGCTGTTCGTGAGATTTGAGGGTCTTCGCCGGTGGATCGTGGGGATCGCAACGGCGCTTTTGGCTTTGGGCAGCATCGCCTTGACGGCGGGTTGGGCGCCGGTCGGGTTGATCATCCCTTTCTTTGGCGGGCATGCCGCAAGCGTTGCCATGCTTTGCCTGGAAGTGTCGATGGGGTCATACATCGTCTGGGTGGGAATCCGCCGGCGCCGTCCCCTCATCGTCATTCTTTTGCTGGCGCAGCTTTTGCCGATGGTAGGATGGGAACTGTACCACAGCGGGGAATTGCATGCGGAATGCAATCTCGTCGTCGACCGGCTTTCGGCAATAATGGCCCTGATCAACGGGATCGTCGGCGGGGCGATCTGCCTCTATGCGCTCGCGTACATGCGGGAATTCCATCGCACGCACCATCCCGAGTGCCCGGACCGCCGCCCGTTCTTCTTTTGCCTGCTCTTTGTCTTTCTGGGCGCGATGTTCGGGGTGGTCTTCGCCAATAACCTACTCTGGCTCTATTTCTTCTGGGAAGTGACCACCCTGTGTTCCTTCCTGCTCATCGGCTACCGGCAGAAGGAGGAATCGATCGAAAACGCGCTTCGGGCGCTGCTCTACAATCTGATCGGCGGGCTCGCCTTTGCGGCAGCGATCATCTGGTTCTTCCGTGGCAGCGCCAGCATTGAACTAAGCGTCCTGATCAAGTCGATTCCTGCAGTCGCGCTGGCTCCGGCCGCCCTCCTGAGCTTCGCCGGAATCACCAAGGCGGCTCAGTTTCCGTTTTCACGCTGGCTTTTGGGTGCCATGGTGGCGCCGACTCCGGTGTCGGCCCTGCTCCATTCGAGTTCGATGGTGAAGGCGGGGGTATACCTTGTGATCCGCCTGGCCCCGATTTTGCAGGGCAATCGCATCGGAATCGTCGTGGCGCTTGTCGGTGCCGTAAGTTTCGCAACAGCTTCTTTTGCGGCTGTTTGTACAAGCGACGCTAAGAAGGTGTTGGCGTATTCCACAGTGGCCAACTTGGGTTTGATCGTCCTGTGCGGGGGAATCGGCACTCACGAGGCGGTATGGGCTGGCGTGCTCTTGATCATATTCCATGCCGTGGCGAAATGCCTTCTCTTCCTTTGTGTTGGGGTGATCGAGCACAAGCTACACAGCCGGGATATTGAAAGGATGTCAGGGCTCATCCTCAGCATGCCCCGGGTGTCGATCATGCTTCAGATCGGAATCGCGGGCATGTTCCTGGCCCCCTTTGGCATGCTCATTGGAAAGTGGGCAGTCCTGAAGGCGGTCGTGGACACCTACCCGGCGATCATGCTCTTCATTGTGTTCGGAAGCGCGCCGACCTTGTTCTTCTGGATGAAATGGATGGGCAAACTGCTCGAAGTCACGAAGCCCATCGTCAACGTGGAAAAGGGGATCGGCCCCGGCGAATGGTCCGCCCTGTATCTGCTTACCGGAATCACGGCGCTCACCTGCATTCTCTTTCCCTGGATCTCCACCTACATGGTCGAGCCGTACGTCATCGGCGTCTACGGCCAGTCCGGCCGGCTGGCACACGGGAACCTGGTCATCATGACGATCATGTTCGCGATGGTTGCGCTCTTTCCGCTGAGTTTCTTCAACTACGGGCGGCGTGTGAAGGTCCTGGATCCGTATCTGGGCGGGATGAACGCCAGCGGAGGGAATCGGTTTGCTGCGGCGGCCGGCGATGTCCAGGAGGTCCGGATGGCGAATTACTACCTCACAAGGACTTTCAATGAGCCCCGCGTTTTCCGGATCGGAGTGGCTGCGGGCCTGGCTCTGTCCTGCGTCCTGTTCGCATTTGTCCTGCTGTCATGACGCCCCTCGCCAGACTCCTTGTCTATCTCGCGGCGGCCCCGCTGGTCGGGGGCCTCCTCTCCGGGCTCGACAGAAAGATTTCGGCCCGGATGCAGTCGAGACGCGGACCACCCCTATGGCAGCCGTTCTACGACGTCCGGAAACTTTGGCACAAGGAGAACATGGTCGTCCGCCGCTCGCAGGACTACTATGTGTTCTTCTTTCTCATTCTGGTCATTTTCACCGGCGGACTGTTCTTCGCCGGGTCGGACCTCCTGCTCGTTGTTTTTGCACTTACCCTGGCGGCGATTTTCTTTGTCCTGGGGGCCTATAAGGCGAGTTCGCCGTATAGTTTCGTGGGAGCCGAGCGCGAATTGCTCCAGATGATGGCCTACGAGCCGATGGTTCTGTTGACGGCGGTCGGCATGTACATGGCTTCGGGAAGCTTTTACGTGAACGATATCGCGAACCGACCGAGGGCGCTAATCTGGACCCTCCCGGGCGTCTTTCTTGGGTTTCTCTTCTGCCTTGTGATCAAGTTCCGAAAGTCGCCGTTCGACCTCTCCTGCTCCCACCACGCCCACCAGGAGCTGGTCCGTGGCATCCTGACTGAATTCTCCGGCCGGACACTGGCGATGATCGAGGTGGCGCACTGGTTCGAGAACGTTTTCCTGCTGGGCTGGGTTTACCTGTTCCTCGCGTCATCGCCGTTCGTGGGTGTGGGCGTTGCTCTCGCTGTCTTCGTCCTTCTCGTGGCGGTCGACAACACCTGCGCGCGCGTGAAGTGGCCCGTGATGCTTACCTGGGCCTGGCTTGCCACCCTGGTCCTGGGATTTGGCAACATCCTGTTACTAAAATTTTTCTGACATGATCGCGTTCAAGAAATCCCCGTGGATCATCCACTACGACGCGTCGAGCTGCAATGGGTGCGACATTGAAACGCTGGCCTGCCTGACGCCGATCTACGACGCGGAGCGCCTGGGTGTGATAAACACGGGCAACCCAAAGCATGCGGACATCTTCCTGGTGACGGGTGCGGTCAATCCGCAAAGCCGTGACGTGATCCGGAATATTTACCATCAACTCCCGGAGCCGAAAGTCGTCGTCGCCATCGGAGCCTGCGCCGCCAGCGGCGGGATCTTCCGGGACTGTTACAATGTCAGCGGCGGAGTCGACACAGTGATTCCGGTCGACGTGTATGTGGCCGGCTGCGCCGCGCGGCCGGAAGCGATCATCGACGGGGTGGTCCGGGCGGTCCAATTGCTCGAGACAAAACACAAATCAATGATGGAGACCGCCCACGGCATCGACCGGCTGGTGTACGAGCGGGCGGAACTTCAGGATATCCCTGAAATCCTCGCCCTGCAGAGGGTCACGTACCAAAGCGAGGCGGAGATCTACGGCGACGACAGCCTGCCCGCCCTGCAGCAGACGCTAGCTGAGATGGAAGGCGATTTCGCCCAATGGACGTTTGTGAAAGCTGTGATCAACGGCAAGATTGTGGGCGCCGTTCGTTGCCACAGGGACGGCGCCATGGGGTATATTCGGCGCTGCATCGTTCATCCCTATTTCCGCCGGCGCGGCATCGCACGGCGCCTGATCACCGAGGCGGAGCGGACATTTCCGCCGGAAGTCACCTGCTTCGAAACCCTGACCGGCCACAAGAGCCGGCGCAATATAGCGATGTGCGAAAAACTCGGCTATCGCATTTTCAAGACGGAGCCATTCCTGCCGTCAATCGAGTGGGTGTACCTGCAAAAGGAGCGCAAATGAACGAAGTGCAAAGTTTCCCGGTGATTCCCGTCGAGACCCTGCTGCCCAAAGTCCGGGAGTTGCGCGATGCGGGCTGGCGGCTGGTGCAGATAGGAGCCGCTGCGGTTGGCGAGATGATCGAGGTGACCTACAGCTTCGACCTTGAAAACCGCCTTTCCAACCTGCGGGTTTCGTTGCCGGCCAAAGGCCCGCCCCGCCTCCCCAGCATCGCCTCCGTCTACGCGTGCTCGTTCCTGTACGAAAACGAAATGCACGACCTGTTTGGCATCCAGGTGTCGGGAATGGCGGTCGACTTCAAAGGAAAGTTTTACCGCACGACGGTTCCATTTCCCTTCGCTTCCCGGAAAACATGAACGCGACCGCGCCACGCACCCTTATTCCTTTCGGTCCGCAGCACCCGGTCCTGCCGGAACCGATCCATCTCGAGCTCGCTGTCGAGGACGAAAGAGTCGTCGACGTCATTCCCTCGGTGGGATTCGTCCATCGGGGGCTGGAAAGGCTGGTGGAGCTGAAGGACTACCAGGAGTTCGTCTTCGTCGCCGAGCGAATCTGCGGCATTTGCAGCTTCATCCATGGCCAGACCTACTGCCAGGCGATCGAGGTGATCATGAAGATCGAAGTCCCGCCCCGGGCGCGCTACTTGCGCACGATCTGGGGCGAGCTCTCGCGGTTGCATAGCCACCTGCTGTGGCTAGGCCTCCTGGCCGACAGCTTTGGATTTGAGAGCCTCTTCATGCATTCCTGGCGCGTCCGAGAGAAGATCCTCGACATCATCGAGGCGACCGCGGGCGGACGCGTGATCTTCGGCTCGTGCAAGATCGGCGGGGTCCGGCGCGACATTGGGACGGACGCGTTTCGGACCATGCTCAAGCAGCTTGAGGAAATCGAAAAGGACATGCGCGAGATCGTGAAAGTATTTCTCAACGACGGCACCGTGAAGCAGCGGTTGGTCGGGGTCGGTATCCTGTCCATGGAGGACGCCCATGCCCTTGGCTGCGTCGGCCCGACTTCGCGTGCCAGCGGACTGACGCAGGATATGCGCCAGCTGGGGTATGCTGCGTTTGACGAGATTCCCGTGGAGCCGATCACCCGCGCCGAAGGAGACTCCCATGCGCGTTGCTCGGTTCGCTGTGCCGAGCTCTTCCAGTCGGTGGATATCATCCGCCGGGCGGTCGCGAAGATCCCCGAGGGAGAGATTGCCGTCAAGGTGAGCGGCAACCCAAACGGGGAATGCCTAATGCGCACCGAGCAGCCCCGGGGCGAGGTTGCGTACTACCTCAAGGCCAACGGCGAAAAGAACCTGCAGCGCTTCCGCGTTCGGACGCCGACGTTCGCCAACCTGCCCGCGCTCGTGAAGATGATCCCGGGCTGTTCCCTGGCGGATGTGCCTATCCTGGTTCTCACCATCGACCCGTGCATCAGCTGCACAGAAAGGTGACATGTCCTATTTCGGCATGAGCAAATTGACGCTGAAATCGGCTCTTCGCCGGCCGGTGACCCGCGGCTATCCCTTCGAACCCCGCCGGGTAATCCCGCATTCCCGCGGCTTGCTGGTCTTCACAAAGACCAACTGCATCTATTGCAGCGTCTGCCGCAAGAAATGCCCCACAGGGGCAATCGGCGTGAACCGCAACCAAAAGAAATGGGTGATCGACCGCCTGCGTTGCATCAGCTGCGGCTACTGTGTCGACGCATGCCCGAAGCATTGCCTCAGCCTTTCCACGGATCTTGGCGCCCCAACCGTGACCAAGGATCGGGAAGTCTACTGATGTCGGCACCTGTCGGATTAGAATAGAATAGTGGGCCCTGGGGGATTCGAACCCACGACCAAGGGATTATGAGTCCCCTGCTCTAACCGCTGAGCTAAGGGCCCAAAAAGGAACCCGAAGATCGTGCTGAGGCGCCCACCGTTTCTCAACCGAATTCATCGTTCCCGGCAAACGGGAAGCGGGAGCCGTCCTCGGGGGGCCTTCGCCGGCCAATTCGGCCCGAACGATTTGCATGCTGGCGATCGCCCAATCGCCTCTTTTGGACCTGCTGCGGCGAGGTTGCGGGCGCAAGCCCTGGATTCCTGCAATCCCCCCAAGCGCGGTTGAAATTGTGTGCAAGATCGTCCGCCACTCCCCGTAAAGGCCGTGAACACAATAATTCAAATGAAAAGATCATATCCCCATCTCGTCCTCTTCGGCGTGCTTCCCCTGCTCGTCCTTCTCGGCGGATGCATCGCCGTCGGCGCCCACCCACAGACCCGTGTGAACACAACGCTGGGACAGCAATTGGTCGACTTGCAAAGGGCGAGGGACACAGGCGCACTATCAGAGCCCGAATATGAGAGTCTGCACGCAAGGCTGCTGAACCCCCCGCCCCCGGTAATTGTCCGATGACGCTCCCCAACCCCGGCGTCGCCACACATCAGCCGGCCGGTTGGCCACGGATCAAGTTTTGAGCTGGCGCCTCCGCGGGCTCTTGTGAACCGTGGACCGATGCTCTCCCTGTTCCGATTGCGGCCGCTGAAGGCACTTTTGCCCTGCATGCTCGCCGGAGTTTTCGGCCTGCGGCTGGCCGGGCAGGTGACCGAGACGCCACAGACGGTCGCCCCGGGAAACCTTCTCCTGCGCGTCAATGCGATCTCACTGGGATTGAACCCGGACAGCCCGGCGCCCAACGAGTACCGGGCGCTCGGGGTAGCCTGGCCGACCGTTTCCACCGGAATAACGCAAAGTCTCGATTTCGAGCCGAGCGCGCGAAGCTGGGTGCAGACTTTGCGGTTCCAGTGGAAGCTTTGAAGGATCCGAGCGCCACCATGGCCACAATTGACGCATTTCACATGGTCAGCGCGTTTCTCGCGGCTTTTGTCGCCGGGGCCATAAACTCAGTGGCGGGTGGGGGGACCATGATCACATTCCCGGTCCTCATTGCCCTGGGCCTTCCGCCGATCATCGCAAACGCGACCAACACGGTCGGAATCTGGCCGGGTTCGGCGGGAAGCATCTGGGGGTTTCGCCGGGAATTTGCACGGATTCCCACCGTAATGCGCTGGCTGCTGATTCCCGCGTGCGTTGGGGGCGCCGTCGGCGCGATGCTTCTGCGCCTTACCCCTCCTGTGGTATTCGACCGCCTGGTTCCATGGCTCATCCTTTTTGCGACCGTGCTGTTCATTCTCCAGACTCCCATTCAGAGGAAGCTGAAGTCGGCCGAGGCCGCGCAAAAGGCGGGCTCACGATGGATGGCCCTTGCGATCTGCGCCCAAGTCGCGGTTGCCGTCTACGGCGGCTACTTTGGCGCCGGCATGAGCATCATGATGCTTTCGATTCTGGGCGTACTCGGCATGACGGACATTCTGGAAATGAGCGCGATGACAAGCCTGCTCGCGCTTTGCATCAACGGGGTCGCGGGCCTGCTTTTCGCCCAGGCCGGCCTTATATTCTGGCCTTACGCCCTCGCGATGGCGGTCGGCGCCGTCTGCGGCGGCTACGGCGCCGCGGGCGTTGCGCGCAGGATCGGCCGGACCGCGGTCCGTCGATTCGTGATATTCATCGGCCTTTCCATCGCCATCGCGATGTTCATCCGCCTCGCCCGCCGCGGATAAGACCTGTGTTCCCGCCCCCCGGGGGGGCGGCGGCCTCCCACCCCGAGCCGTTCAGGTGCGAAAAATGACCGCCTCGCGATTGAACATCCGGACGGCAACCGCCAAGGCGATCGCCGCGTAGGCGGACAGGGAGGCGAAGATCAACACAAGGTAATGCCAGTGCCACACGCCGCTCAGCATTTCCCGGCAGGCGAGCGACACATTGAGAATCGGCACCAGCGCGTATCGGGCATTGAGTTCGATTCCCGGCTGCACTTCGAGCGAAACCTTGTCGACCGCCCTGATTTCGCAGCGCTCCTTGTCGTAAAAGGACTTGCTCAGGAGACGGATGGAGATCACGCGCGGCTTAAATGGCGGAAACGGCTCTCTTATTGCTTTCGCAAGGCCGGCTGCTCAGCAATATATTTCGGCGAGCTTCACCGATGTTTCGCGGATCTTCTCCCGAAGCGTCGGCGGCGCGAGGACCTCGGCGGCCGCGCCCCAGCCGAGGACCCATTGCTCGACTTCAGCGAGCGCACCGAGACGAAGCCGCAGTTCCAGGCGCCCGTCCGGGAGTTCACGCATCGCCTGGGATTCGTGCCACTCGCGCTCACGGATCCGATCGGCGACCCCTGCGCTGAATCGGATCACGACCTGATGGTCGCCATCGCCCCCGAGAACACCCAGCGCATTCGAGAAGAATTGTTCCGGCGAAAAATCCGCCGGCTTGACGAATGTCTTCCTCGCGACTTCGACTCCGCCGATCCGCGGCAGCGCAAACGTCCGCAATGCGCGCCGCTCTAGGTCGAAACCGACCAGGTACCAGAGATTCTCGCGGTGCGCCAGGTGGTATGGCTGGACATTGCGGGTGGACCGGTCCGGGTCGCCCGGCTTTCGGTATCGAAAGCTCACCTCCTCCTGCCGAAGCACGGCCCCGCTCAGGGCGTTGAATACGGACAGGTCTGTCCTGCCGAGGCCCACATTCTTGAACGAGACCGCGCTCAATTCGTCGGCCGGCGAAAAGGAAATGCGGTCCTTGAGCCCGCCCGCCAGCTTCTCGAACGCGATCTCCAGCTGCCTGTGAAACGGGGTCCCGCGGTACTGTTCGAGAGCGCGCTGCGCGACGAGCAGCGCGACAAGCTCGCCCTCCGTCACCTGGACCGTCGGAAACGCGTTGACCGGCTGCGTGTATCGATAGGACTGGATTCCCGGATCAAACTCGATCGGCAGATCCAGCCTGTCGCGCATGAAGGCGATGTCCCGAACGACTGTCTTGCGGCAGACCTCCAGCTCACGTGTGAGCCGGGTGCAGTTCACGAGCGTGTTGCGGCGGAGGATCTCGTGAATCCGCAGCATTCGTTCGAGCGGGGGCCTGGAAAGCTGGACTCGCGGGTTCATGGGGAAAATTGAGCGCCTTTATTAGGCTGGGACAAGCATTGTCTCACCCGCTCGCGTAGAGTGCGCCCATGAAACCCGCATCACGCTTCACGATTGCCGCTCCGGTCGAACTCTCCTGGTCCCACTACGGCGTCCCCCATCGGGTCACCACCTGGCCGGAAGTGCGGTTTGAACGGCTGTCCGATTCGGGCTGGCTGGAAGAAGCTCCAACCTCAGAGGTCTGCGCATCGGCCGCGGCCAGCCTCGATCCCGTTGCGTGGTGGCATTACCTCGATTTCGTGCCCGCAGCCGTGCGCGAGTTCCTCGAACAATTTCGATTCGGGCGGCTTGAAGCGCTCCAGGTCATCGGCCGCTGTCCCGATCTTCTCGGCGATTTGAATGAAACCCCGGCACTGACCCCGTTCATCGCCTCTCACGCAAGCTTGCGCGGCATAACCGGTCCCTGCTGGGACGAACTCGCCGCCATTTACGAGCGAAACGGAGTTTTCGGAGTCCTCGAGTGGCTCGGGTTGCCCGCATCGCGGCAGACGCTCTCCACATTGCGGCAAATCGACGTTCCGGACCTCCCAAAAAGGTTTCTCGAGCCGATTCGCGCACTCCTGTGGGAGCCGGCCGCGATCATCGACCTGAAGACGCATCCGATCACAACAGACCGGCAGCTCGCCCGTTTTTGCCAGCCGCGTGCCGCGTAAGGCTCATTCCTTTCCGGCAACGGACGGATAGCGCGTTTGGGCGCCGCCTGAAACCGGATGATTGAACGGCACCCATGTGGATGCCGTGAACCAAATCCATTCGGCCGAAAAATCTCCGCATTTATTTGATGAAAGGAATGATAGGGCTTCCATTCCCGGCTTTTTGGCTAATTACTTGATATATCAATTAATTGAGCCGAATGTCCGTCCATGCCCGATCCCCTTCCCCTCAAGATAGACCTTCACGTGCACATGGTCGGCAACGGCGCGGGAGGTTCCGGGTGCTGGTACAGGCCGCGCGGTTGGACCCGGTGGGCCGAGCCGCTGATGCTCCGAAATTTTGGCCTGCCCTCCGGCGCCCTTCGGGAGAACCTGGACGTCCTTTACGCGGAAAGGCTCCTTGCGTTTGTGCAGGACTCCTCGCTCGACGCGGTGGTGATCTTGGCACAGGAAGAACCCTATGACTGCGCCGGCCGAAAGCTCGACAGCGTGGGTTCGTTCTACGTCCCCAACGACTATGTGCTTCGGCTGGCCCGGGAACACCCGGAGTTTCTCGCCGGGATATCCATCCATCCGGCGAGGCCGGACGCGCTCGAGGAGTTGGAGAAATGCCTTGCCGCGGGAGCCACGCTCCTCAAATGCCTGCCCAATTGCCAGAATATCGACTGGTCCGACCGGCGTTACACGCGCTTCCTTGAGCGCATGGCGGCAGCGGGGCTGCCTCTTCTTGCCCACACCGGGAGCGAGCACACGCTCCCCGTCATTGACAAGCGCCTTGCGGACCCGCGGATCCTGGTCCGCCCGCTCGAGATCGGAGTCACCTGCATCGCCGCGCATTGCGCAACGGCGAGCGGGCCCTTCGACCGGGACTACTTTGGCGTCTTCGCCGAACTCGTGCGCAGGTTCCCCAACCTTTACGGGGACAACAGCGCCTTTTCCGTGCCCAATGGCCGCCTGGGCGGCCGCCATCTTGAACACTGCCTTGCGGAGCCTCTTTCGCGGCGCATTCTGCACGGAAGCGACACGCCCGTTCCCGTGCTCGGCCATGAGGCCCTTTTCCGCGGATACGTCAGCCGTCTTGCTTTCCGGTCGAGCCTCAGGGAGCGCAACCCCATCGAGCGCGATTGCCGGCTCAAGCGGGCCATGGGATTCCCCGAGGAAAGCTTCACGCGGGCCGCCGGCCTGCTGCGGCTTCCGGCGGCCGACCTGAGTCCGGCGCGCTGAAGACCCGGCTCAAATCCACCTGCCCCATGCTCACTTCCAGACGGTTTCTGCCGCTGTTCGTCACCCAGTTCATCGGCGCCTTTTGCGACAATGTCTTCAAGAACGCATTTGTCCTGCTGTGCACGTTTGGCCTGGCGGCCTCGAACGGCTGGAATCCCGCCCATGCGGTTTATCTTATCGCCGCACTTTTCATCCTTCCGTTTGCCCTTGTTTCAGGCTGGGCCGGCTATGTCTCCGACATCTGGGCGCGGCACACGATCGTCCGCGCACTGAAGACGTTCGAGGTGTTTGTCATGTTCGGCGCGGCAGCCGCCCTTTACACAAACAGTTTTTACGGAATGTGGGCGGTGATCGTGTCTCTCGGGTTCATTTCCGCCTTGTTCGGACCGCTCAAATACGGGCTCTTGCCGGTCTATCTGACGGACCAGGAACTCGTGAAGGGCAATGCCTGGTTCGAGGCCGGATCCTTCGTCGCGATCGTCACCGGGATGATGGTCGGCGCCCAAGCCGCCTATTCTCCGGCGGGACGCGTCGAGGTCGGGATCCTGCTGTTCGCGCTCGGCCTGATCGGCTGCGTCTCCACCTACTTCCTTCCCCCGGCGCCGGCGTGCGCAAGCCGGGAAATCTCCCCGTGGAATCCGCGTTCGCTGGCCCGCTGCACGGCGGAGGCACTGCGCACGATCCGCCATGTTCCCGTCCTGTGGCGCAGTATCCTTGGAATCTCGTGGTTTTGGTGCATCGGCGCCGTGCTTCTGTCCTTCCTGCCCACGTACGTGAAAGACACGCTGCATCGGGATGCCGGCGGCGTCACCCATTTCCTCCTTTGCTTTGCGATCGGGGTTGGCGCGGGGTCCTTTCTCGGACTCGCCCTGACGCGGGGGCGAATTCGCGCGACGTTTGTTCCTTTGGCGGGCGTTGCCATCAGTTTCCTCCTTTTTCTCTGGGTCGCGGCCGACGTGCTCTGGCGTGCGCATCTCGATCTTCTGCTCACAATCATCACCTCCGGGATTGGCGTGGCAGGTGGTGTCTACTCGGTTCCGCTGTACGCGCTCATGCAGCACCGCAGCCCCGCGGACCAGCGCGGACGCGTGATTTCGGCCAACAACATCATGAACGCGGTGTTCATGGTCGCCGGCTCGCTCGGGGCGTTGGGCATTGCTTCGATCGATCCGCGGCCGGTCGCTCTTCTCTGGGTCCTCGGGCTGATAAACCTGGCCGTTTCATTCTACATGATCTGGCTGATTCCCGAATCGGTGCTTCACACCGTGGCGCGCCTGATCCTGCGGGTCGTGTTCCGGGTGGAGGTCCGCGGATTGGAGCATTTTCCGGAATCGGGCCCGAGGCTCGTCATCGCCAATCACACATCCTGGCTCGATGCGGCACTGCTCGCATCCTTCCTTCCGGAGCCGCCGGTCTTTGCCGTCCACACCGAGGTCGCCCGGATGCGCTGGGTGCGGCCGTTTCTGCGGTGGCTTCACACGTATTCGGTGGACCCCACCCGTCCGCTGGCCCTGAAATCCCTTTGCGCCTGCGTCGAACGCGGTGAAGTCGTAGCCATTTTCCCCGAGGGCCGGCTGACGACGACCGGAGGATTGATGAAGATCTACGACGGACCCGGATTCATAGCCCACAGGACCCGGGCGCAGATCATCACGATTCACATCGACGGCGCGCACCTGTCGCTTTTCACGCGTCTGGCCCACAAGTACAGGCGCCAGCTCTTTCCGCGAATCACTCTCACGATCAATCCGCCGCAAATCATGCCCGAGGCGACGGATCGCCGCAATCGGACGCCTTTCATCTACAACCTCCTTTGCGACGCCGCCTTTTCGGCGCAGGTCCCCGATCACTCGCTTTTCCGCGAACTCGTCGCCGCATCCCGGCGCCACCGGGCCGGGCGCGTCATCTGGCAGGGCCGCGAGGGCGGCGGATACAGCTACCCGCGAATCCTAGGCGGTTCCACATACCTGGGGACCCGCTTTGCCCGCCTGGCTGCGCCGGGCGAGACGGTCGGCCTCCTGATGCCAACCAGCATCGCCGGGGCGCTCGCCTTCTGGGGCCTCCAGTTCGCACATCGCGTCCCGGTCTGGCTCAATTTTTCAATGGGCATGACGGCCTTCGTTTCCACCGTTCGCACGGCGCAGGTCCGCACCGTCATCACGTCGCGTGTGTTTGTGGAAACCGCCCGGTTGGGCGATCGGATCGGGGCAATTTCGGCGCAGGGGGTCAAGGTGATCTTTCTCGAGGACCTGAAGCCGTCGCTCCCGTGGAAGGTGCGGGCGGCCTGGATCCGCTTTTGCCTGGCCGCGGCCTATGCGAGGCATGAAGCCCGCTGGATTTCCTCGGGCCGCGATCCGCGATGTGCGATATTCTTCACCTCCGGCACGACCGGACTTCCCAAGGCGGTGGTTCTGTCCCACGCGAACCTGTTGTCCAATGTGGCTCAGCTCCGCTCGCGGATCGATTTTGCGCACAGCGACTGCATTTTCAATGCGCTGCCTCTCTTCCATGCCTTTGGTTTCACCGGCGGAATGCTGACCCCCCTTTTCTCGGGAGTCCGGACCGTTCTTTACCCCACCCCCCTCCACTACGGGATCATTCCCGACTTCATTTACAATGCGAACGCGACGATCTTCTTCGCGACAAACTCATTCCTGAACGGCTACGCGCGGAAAGCCAACGCGTACGATTTCTACTCCCTGCGCTATGTCTTTTCCGGGGCGGAAAAGCTTCAGCCGGCCACGCAGCAGCTCTGGCAGGATCGGTTTGGAATACGGATCTTTGAAGGCTACGGAACGACCGAGGCCTCTCCCGCCCTGGCAATGAACACCCCGCTCGCCTCCAAGCCGGGCACGGTCGGCCGTTTTCTTCCCGGAATCGAATACCGCCTCGAACCCGTGCCGGGCACGCCGGGCGGGCGCCTTCATTTCCGCGGGCCGAATCGGATGCTGGGTTACTATCTCCCCGACAAGCCCGAGGTCCTGGCGGACGCGCAGGCGTGGTACGACACAGGTGACATCGTCTCGGTCGACGACCAGGGCTATGTCGCCGTCCTCGGCCGTGCAAAACGCTTCGCCAAGATCGCCGGCGAAATGGTTTCTCTCGCCGCGGTCGAGGAGGCTGTTTCCGCCGCCACCGCGGGACCCGTGTCGGTCGTCAGCCGCCCGCATCCAATCAAGGGCGAGGAGCTCGTCGTCTGCACGTCCGACCCAGGGCTCACCCTGGAGGCCGTCCGAAACGCGGTACGCGCAAAGGGACTCGCCGAACTGAGCGCGCCGAAGCAGATCCTTCTCCTGGCCGAGTTCCCCCTTCTCGGCTCGGGAAAGCCGGATCTGACCGCCCTTCAGGAAGCGGCTGGCGCCGCGGGAAGGGTGGCTTGAGCCGCCCGTTGTCGGAGGATCATTGCGACTCGTCCACAACGATGTAGCGGCTCGATCCGCCGCGCCACACGCGCACGAGGACTTTCGGTCCCTTGATTTCGTCACTCAGCTTGACCGCCTCATCGGCGTTGTGCACGGGGCGGCGATTGAGGTCCATGACGATGTCTCCCTTGCTGAGGCCCTGCTTCGCCGAGGCGCTGTCCGGATCGACATCCGTGATCACGGCTCCCCTGATGTTGCTGCCGGGCGGGATTCCCAGTTGCTCTCGGATTTCCGGAGTGATGTCTCCAACCGTGACGCCGTTGAGGACCCCCTCGTTCTTGCCCTCCGCGCCATTGCGGTCGTTTTGGGCCAGGCTCGACGATGAGCGGTCGGCAAGCTTCAGGGTCACTGTGGAGCTCTTGCCGTCCCGCAGGTACTCGAGGTTTATGCTCGTGCCGGGAGCCATCTCGCTCACCGCCAGGCGAAGCGAAGCGGGATCATCGACAGGCTTTCCATCCAGCTTCGTGATGACATCCCCGCTCTTGAGCCCAGCCTTTTCCGCGGGCGTGTCGGGATTCACATCCGTGACCAACGCGCCATGGGTTGTGCCGAACTGCTCGGCAAGGTCGGGCTTGATCTCCTCGAGTCCGACTCCCATGAATCCGCGCGCCACCTTGCCGTTGCGCACCAGCTGATCCACGACGGAACGCACGAGATTGATGGGGATCGCAAATCCGATCCCGTTCGAACCGCCATTGCCGCTGACAATCGCCGTGTTGATGCCAACGACCCGGCCCTTCGAGTCCAGAAGAGCTCCGCCTGAATTTCCCGGATTGATGGGCGCGTCCGTCTGGATGAAGTCTTCGAAGGATTCTATATTGAGATTGTTCCGTCCGAGGGCGCTTACGATCCCATGGGTGACGGTCAGGCCGACGCCAAAGGGATTTCCGATGGCGAGCACGGTGTCCCCGACCTGCAACTGCTCGCTGTCGCCGAGGGTCGCCGCGGGCAGATCGGTGGCGTCAATCTTGAGGACGGCGATGTCCGCCTCTTTGTCGCGGCCGATAATCGCCGCCTTGAACTCCTTCTCGGGTTTGCCGAATGAAACCTGAATGTCGTCAGCGCCGTCCACCACATGATCGTTCGTGATGACATAACCGTCCGGGCTGACAATGATGCCCGAACCAAGGCTCTGCTCCAACCTGTTTTGTGGAATGCCGCCCTGGCCGGGGACGCCGAAGAAGTGATGGAACATCGGGTCGTTGAAGAACTGCGGCATCTCGTTTCGCACCTTCTTGCTGGACTTGACATACACGATGGTGGGGGACGCCTTCCTGACTATCGAGGCGTAGCTCACCCTCAGCTCTGCATCGCGGTCGATGGGCGCCGTGTCGACGTCCAGTTTTAGCGGCGGATGGTCCGCGGCCTTGTCCTTGCCCCAAACCGCAGGCCCGCCGGCAGCGGCGAGGGCCAACATGATGCCTGTCAATAGGATTCGTGAAACCGGCTGAATGGTCATATCGTGCTACGACATGCCCCAATACCTCGGGTTTCGCAACTGCAGAAGGTCACTTTCGTTTTTTCGAATTATTTATCTCTTTTGGTCGGCCGCCGGCCCGCTGTTTGCCGGAGCCGGCGCAGGCGCCTTCTCGGGGGCGGGAGCGCGGCCGCCGTTCGGTGGCGGAGACCGCGGAGCAGGAGCACGGGGATCGGCGGACCGGCCATCCGAGCGGGGAGCTGTTCGCGATGCAGGCGCCGTTTCCCTTCGGCCAGACACGTTTGTCCGCGGCTGCACGACTCGCTCCCTGCCATCTTGCCGGGCGGGCGCCACCCTAATGACAACGGGGGTCAGCTGCCGGTGTGTCAGGGTTTCCATCCGAGCCCGCCCGAGGCTCTCGGCGGTTATCCGCCCGTTGACGACGTTGTAATGATTGCGGAGAAATGTGTGGTCGTAAATGCCGGCAATCCGCTCCCGCGGGAGCAAATTGGGACGCAAATTCCTGTCCAGGAGATGGCCATAGCTACAAAAGACGTATTCGTCCCAGCGCAGTCCGAAATCGATGTCCACGGCGAGACGGCCATGGAAGAACAGCCCGACACCGGCCACGAATTGAGCACCCGGCGGGAGCGGAGCCCAGCCGCAGTAGCCGCCGACTTCGTCGTGGCGCCAGCTGACCCAGCACGGGCCCCAGGTATAATCCGGAACCCAACCCCAGCCGTATCTTTCCAGCCGGGCCCAGCGGCCATAATGAAAGGCGATGCGGCCCCAGGGATAGAATGAATTCCAGTACCAGCCGATATCCGAATAGAGCCACTGCCCATCGTCGCAGTAGGGCTGCCAGTTCGAATCGCCCGTCGCTACGGAAGGAACCCAGACCCAGCCGTAGCTGGGCGATTGGACCCACATGCCATAAGGCGATAGTTCGCTCTGGAAAGCGTCGAAATTGACTGGGGCCGCCGGCAGCTCCCCGGGCACAGGTTCTCCGGCTGCCACCCCGTCCGTGACTGCCGGGACCGCCGGCGGCGCGGAGACCGCGAAAGAATCCGGGGTGGCCGTGTCGGCAATCGGCGCCGCGTAGCCCGGTCCGGCGCCCTCGATCAGGGCCTTGATCGCGTTTTGGGAAACCCCGGTGTTTGTCAGCTCGATGATCTGGTCCGCCGTCAATCGGTAGACGTGCCCGGCGCTGCGTAGCTGGGCGATGATGACATCCTCATTCAATCCGGCCTGGGTGAGCTTGACGACATCCTGGACGCCCGGAGGGAGATCCTGCGGAACTGGGGACGTATCGCCGGGTGCCGCGGCCTGCGCTCGGCACGTTGTCGCTGCGGCAAGGAGGAGGGATCCGGCCACGGCGCTTGTCATGGCCCAGAGTAAAAGGGACTTGGCGAACAATGGAGATTTCATGGGTGGCTCCGTTTGAAATTTGGTTTTGCCTTCAGCAACCTATACGGGAAATCGGTGAAATCATTGCGAAGAAAGTGAGACCGTTGTCACCGCTCCTCCGGGGGTTATCTTGCGCAGCGCCTGATTGCCTGCGTCCGCCACCCATATCGCGCCCGCCGGGTCGATCGCAATCGCCTTCGGCTGATTGAACCGGGCGGCTGCTCCGACGCCGTCGGCATTGCCCGGCTGTCCCGCCTGGCCGGCCAAAACAATGACGGCTCCATCATTGGCGATCTCCACGATGGTGTGGTTTCCGGAATCCGAGACGAACAGATTGCCGGCCTTGTCCAAGGCAATGCCGCTCGCATGGACAAAGGACGGGGACATCGTGGCCACCCTGCCGTCCGGGCTGATCTTCCTGATCCCGTGATTCCATCCATCCGCCACAAAGACTGCTCCGGCGCCGTCCACGGCGATGCCTTTTGCCTGGTCGCCAAAACGCGCGTCCACGCCCACGCCGTCCACCCGGCCCGCATGTCCGTCGAGTCCCGCAAGCGTGCTGACCGCCCCGCCGGGCGTAATCTTGCGGATCGTGTACATGTCGGCCACGTAAAGATTGCCCGCCTTGTCGATTGCGATTCCCGTCGGGGCCTTGAACCGGGCCTGGCGCACCGTTCCATCGGTGCTGCCCGGGATTCGAAACGAACCGGCCAGCGTCCAGACGGGGCCGTGCAGCGAGAGCATCCGGATGCGGAAGCCGTCCGTCACATAGAAAATGAATCCAGTCTGATCGAAAGTCATGCCGCGGAGTATACTGAACCGGGCGGCGTCTCCCGCGCCATCGATGCCCCCAAAACTGCCTTTGCTTCCGGCCACCGGAACTGCGACGCGCGGGCCCTCCCATAAAGTCTTCCCCGCTGCCGAATGCACCTGCGCATTCGGCGGCAATGCGTAGATCACGCCATCGGCCTGATCGGCCACATAAAGGTTGCCTGTGGGATCGAATGCCAGGCCAGTCGGATTGCGAAAGTGAAGCGGATGGATGGACGGCGTGGCGGCTGGGGGAATCGCCGAGCCATGGGAAGCCGGCTGCGGCCCGGGCGGATGGGATTTCCGCAGAAACAACTCCCCGACGATGCCCAGCGCGACCGCGGCTCCAACAGCCAGGAGGATCCGGGGGATCGCGGGCCCGCCTCCGAGACGATCCCGGATCCCGCGACCCCTCCCATGGGGCCCCAGCGGACGCTTTCCCATCCGCACCCTTTTCAAATCCGCCCCGACATCATCCATGTCGGCATACCGGTCGCGAAGTTCCCGGCTCATCGCGCCCTCGGCCACGGCAACAAGGCCCTCGTCGGCCTTCGGATTCAGGAACCGAATGGGCTTGGGCGGACCGGCGATAATCTGCCGGCGGACTTCCCAGGTCGACCGGCCTTCGTACGGCGGCCTCCCCGTCAGCATTTCGTAAAGAAGAGCGCCGAATGCGTAGATGTCGCAACGGGTGTCCTCCGCGTGGCCCTCCGCCACGGCGGGCGACATGTAGGGCGCGGTCCCCTCGCATTGCCCGGTTCCTGCATCCACGATCGTGTCGTTGAAGACCGTGCGCGCCAAACCGAAATCGGCCAGGCGCGCTGTGCCATCGGCTCCCAGAAGGATGTTCCCCGGTTTAAGGTCCCGGTGAATGATTCCCCGCCGGTGCGCAAACTGCAGTCCTTCGGCCACGGGCTGGGCAATATCGAGAATGGCGCCCGGCTCCATCGGCTGGTCCGGCGCGATTCGCCGCGAAAGGTTGCCCCCCTCGAGGTACGGCATGACGAAGTAGGGGCCGTCGGCGGATTCCGCGATTTCAAGAACGGGCACGATGCCCCGGTGTTCCAGCCTCTGCATGTGGCCGGCTTCCTTCAAAAAGCGGTGCTTGATTTGCGCATCGCCCAACAACTCCGGCTTGACGAGCTTGATCGCGACCTGGGTTCCGGCGCCGGGGTCGCGGCCGAGCACCACGACACCCATCCCTCCGCCGCCTATCAATCGGAGGATTTCAAAGCGCCCCAGGTTGGCCAGGAGTCCCGGGTGAGTCGGCGGCGAAAGCACCCGGTGCGCGAGAAGTTCCGCGATCGGACCGGCGAAGGACGACAGGGCCGGGTCGAAGTCCGCCTGTCCCCTTGCAGAGTCTTCGCCGCTCATGGTGGGGGCTCCGCGCCGCTTGGCTCCGAAGGGGGCGGTCCTTCGCCGGCTTCCGTCAGCAAGGCTTTTGATTCCGGATCAATCCAGTCCTGGGAGCAAACCCAGGAGAAGCCCCGCCGCAGATCCGCATCCGGCAACTTGGAAATGCGCTCTCCAAGCCGCACCCTGGCTGCGGCAATGCTCAGGTAATAGATCGCCGTTGCGATCTCGCGGGGCAACGCGCTTTCCGGGTGGTTCATGTTCGCCTTGGCGAAGTCCTTGGCGAGCGTGAGGAGCTCGACGGGCGGGGTGGGATGTTGGAACAGCTCGGAAAAGCTCTTCAAGAGCAGCCCTTGGGATTCGGTCAATCCCCTGAGCTTGGCCGCCGTCCCGACATCAAATCGGCCGAGATCCACAAGGACCGTGGCGCTGAGCTGGTGCCGGAAGATCGCCGCCAGTTCCTGCGGCCGCCAAAGGCGCGCCGTGGCCGAGCCCGAGTTCAGCAGCGCGGCAAGCCCCTTGGGGGAGCTATGGAGGGCAGCTTCGCTGTAATCGCGCTCGGGCATGGAGGTTCTTCAATAGCACCTACGGGATCGCGGGGGGATTATTGCACAGAGATTCAATCGCGGTCCGCCAGGCCTGCGACAAACTTCTCTAACGCCCTGACTTCCGCGGCTGTTGCGGAATCCATCCCCGCGTATTCCTGAATCACCCGGTTCAAGTGGTTCTTGAAGATGCGCTTGCCGCTCAGCAGCAGGTTGGAGGCGTCCGTCGGGGACACGAGCCGGAAGCGGCCGATGAGTTCGCTGTAAGGCGGAGGCTCGGCATCGTTGAAAATCGGATCGAGCAACCGGGCCGTAAACATTTCCCAAATGAAGGTCCGCCGTGGCTGGTCCCCAGCCGGGTTCCGACAGTCCTGCTCCATCCGCTTCAAGGTTTCCCCCAGGACCGTCCGCACCCACATGAGGTCAAAGGCTTCCGACGGCGGCGGGTCCCGCGGCAAAGCAGCCTCATCCCCCTCGAGGGAAACCGGCGCGTGTCTTGCGGCCGCAAGATTGAGCCTGTCGAGTACGAAATTTCTCAGGCTTGTCTTGAGAAAATCCCGGAATCGTCCGCGATCGCGATCGGCTCGCGCCAACCAGCCGGCTTTCAGCATCTTGTCTTCCGCAAAGTCCTGCAGCCACGAGTCGGCGTCCCCGCGCAACCGCGGAAAGGTCGCCGCGAAAAAAATCCTGAGAGGAGCCCAATACTGCCGGATCAGGCGGTCCAAATCCTCCGTTCTGCCTGCGGCGGCGCCGCCCAGCTCGTTCCACTGAGTCGCGGGGAATACGGATGGCTTCGGGTCCTGCTGCAACTGTTGCAAATCGTGCCATTGGCCGAAGCACGCTTCCAGAAGAAACGTGCCCCCGGCCAATCCATGGGTTGACCCCCCAGCAAAGAGACCATTCACTCGCCTTTTTTCCCGCCGAACGCCCCCGCCTTCATCCCATGGCCAATCCCAACGATCCATCCAATCTCATGGAAGCCATTGTCTCGCTGTGCAAGCGGCGGGGCTTTGTCTTCGCTTCGTCGGAGATTTACGGCGGTCTCAATGGATTCTTCGATTACGGGCCCGTCGGGGCCGAATTGAAGAAGAACATCCGCGACTGCTGGTGGAACGACATGGTTCACCGTCGGGATGACATCGTGGGGATCGAGAGTTCGATCATCATGCACCCGAAGGTTTGGCAGGCCTCCGGGCACGTCGCGGGCTTCACGGACCTCCTCGTGGATTGCAAGGCGTCCAAGCAGCGCTATCGGGCCGACCAGCTCTTCTTCTCGCCGGTGGTTGTCCAAAGGCAAACGGAAGGATCCGCCGATGAGGTGAAGGAAACGATCGGTTACGTGTCCGCCCTTGAGAGCGAGAATGTCGCCGGCGAACTCCAGGAAAAGGCGGAATCGCTCAAGCGGAAGAACGCGGTGCGCGGTCTCCTGCTTCCCGTCGCCCCGCGCGACATGACCGATGCGAAGCCGGAGGAAATTTCCCTCATCCCCTCCCCCGCAACCGGCGAGCCCGGGAGCCTCACGCCGCCGCGGGCCTTCAACATGATGTTCGAGACCTATGTGGGCGCCCTGCGCGACGCTTCGGCGATCTCATACCTGCGGCCGGAGACGGCCCAGGGCATGTTCGCCGATTTCAAGGGGGTCGTCGACACCGGGCGCGTGAAGCTTCCGTTCGGGATCGCGCAGATCGGAAAGAGCTTCCGGAACGAGATCACGCCCCGCAACTTCATATTCCGCTCGCGCGAATTCGAGCAGATGGAGATGGAGTACTTCATCCACGAGGACGC